>Ga0315315_10002641_pt1 | contig 16400 bp, 10 predicted proteins | sample M140m3416metaG_FD_203699 | JGI IMG/M metagenome (GOLD analysis project Ga0315315, IMG submission 203699) | Ammonia-oxidizing marine archaeal communities from Monterey Bay, California, United States - M1 40m 3416 | ecosystem: Environmental > Aquatic > Marine > Intertidal zone | place: USA... | reverse complement strand
CTCGGCTGGGGCGGGAGCGGGAGCGGAAACGTCGGCGGCATGAACGGCGGTAACGAGGGAGGAGAGAAGAGCGCCCTCCGCGCCCTCCCGCTCAGCCGGGACCAGACCCCGTACCGGAGGGACGAGCGGATCCGGGTCCGAAGGGCGGGGGGCAGGATCCTGTCGCTCGACCAGATCGAGGGCCTGGAGCCCATCAACCCGAACGACGAGCTCGAGGAGGAGCAGGGCGGGGCGGACGGGGGAGCGAAGGGAGATCTGGTCCTGGGGGAGGAGATCGACGAGGGGGGGGATCCCCCCCGCGTCTGGTCGCCGCACGGGGAGTACCCAGGCACGGCCTTCACCAGGAGCATAGGGGACGCCATCGCGGAGGAGCTGGGGGTATACGCCGAGCCCGAGATGGTCACCCGGGAGCTCGGGCCGGACGACAAGATCGTCGTCCTGGCAAGCGACGGGGTCTTCGAGTTCCTCACCAACCAGTCCGTCATCGACCTTTGCGCCAAGTTCGACGATCCCCTCGCCGCCTGCCGCGCGGTCGTCGCGGAGTCCTACGAGCTCTGGCTCCAGTACGAGCTCCGGACGGACGACATCACCATGATCTGCATGTTCATCGACGGGGTCGAACCCCAGGCGAAGGCAGCGAGGAGCTCCTACGGACCGGCGGGTGGGAGCGCCCTCCCGGCCTCCGAGGTGCCCGCCGAGGCCGGGAGGGGCGGTGGCGGCAACGACGGGACCGATGGAGTGCTCCCCTCGAAGGGCAACCGCCCCGTCCGGACCAGCGTCTCGAAGGCAAAGATGGAGGCCATCCAGAAGAGCAAGGAGCGCATGATTGCCGGGGGGGACACCTCTGGCGTTCAGGCGAAGAACTTCGACGTTGCCTCTCTCTACACGGAGAAGTCCCAAGAGGAGAAGGAGGCGATCGACAGAGCAATCCACGCGTCCGTTATGTTCGAGAAAATTACCGACGAACAGAGGGATCTAATCTACAAGGTAATTCAACCCATATCGGTAAAGGCTGGGGAATGCGTCATCAAGCAGGGCAGCATGGGGGACTGCTTTTACATCGTCGACGACGGCAAATTCGAGGTCCGCATCGTCCCTGATGGAGAAGAGGACACGGACGGGACCGGGGGGAATGTGGTGCACGTGTACGAGGGGTCGAGGGAGGAGCAGCTCCACCCCAGCTTCGGGGAGCTCGCGCTCATGTACTCGGCCCCCCGCGCCGCGTCCATTATAGCCCAGACCGACGGCCACCTCTTGGAGCTGCATCGCTTCGCGTTTCAGAAGGTTCTCGGAAACGTGGGGTCAAAGATACCTCCCAGCGAGGGTGAAAATGCCTAATTTTAATTTTTTTGATAACTACATTTAGAATATTCGCTAAAGAGGAATGCTCGCTTTCATAGTATCAGCTGCGTATCTCGCACGGTGGTAGCTGAGAGGGTCATTGCAAGTCAAGTGGCGCTGTCATGGGGGGGTTCGGGTCCTGTCGGACGAGGCACGGACAAACAACATACGGTCATTTGCTCTTGCCTCGACGCCAAATCAGAACCTTCATTATCAGGCAGCGCCCTCTTCCAAGTCTCACATCACTCCTCAGGATTGACCGCGTGCAGCGCCATGCGCGGTTTCCCTCGCTCCCTGGCCAGCAATTCCCTACTCGAAGTCGTCCTTCAGATCTTCTAAGCTGGCCACAATCTCGGCAATGGATTTTTCGCGCTGGCTCCTATACTTTCTGAAAAGGTTCCTCTGCTGCCCACTCCACACTTTGACGTTGGAAGCTCCAATCTTGGCATTGATAATGACCTTCAAGGGATACTTTTCTACCCTGTTCGGCGCAATGCGGGCCTCGGGAAATACCTTCTTAACGCAGCTCTCGGCCGTCTGGTACTCCTGAAGCCCACCGTCTCAGTTCCGATCGTAGGTTATGGTGAATTCGGGAGTAACTCCCATGTTGGCGGCGTTCGGCGTGGCCTTTAGGGATGCGGAAATGGCGGGTCTCGTCGAGTATAGGCGAGTGGAATGCGCTACCAAGGTCCAGACGCGCATGTAGATGTCTGTGTTGGTTTGATTGGCTTTGTGCTCCCGAAGACGAACAAACGAACACGTCGCGTGGTCACTCGATGTTCGATCGACCTCGATCGACCTCCGAGGTCGTCCTGAAGCGCGCGCGCGGCTTCCGCATGCACGGACGTACGGAAGCAGAGGAAGCTTCGACAGTGCCAGAAACTGGCCAGTGCACTGTATGCATAACTTTTTTAGCACATTCTAAAGCGAATTTTATCTCCTAAACAGATACGAATACTTTTTATATTATATACCCTTATATAACAGTTAAAAGGATCTGAAGACAATATGAAGACGGTTGGACGTGCATGTTCTTATTTTTGACTTATGCATACATACGTGGTGTAATGTGTATCCAAGCAAGTATGTATGCATGCTGCCAGTCACCGTTGTCAATATAATTATTTCTTGTATGTGTGCCATCTCAATTTTATGATGTTTGTCCATACGGAGGATAGATTTTAATGTGAACGTGGCTAGTTGAAGAGCATAGAGTCCGAGGTCCTTTCCCCCCACCCCAAGCATTTCTTGCTAGTGGTAAGAACGCATTAAAATCCAAGAGGGCGAGGCAAAATCCCGTGCAACTCGCAACGATGAGGCTAAGCTGGGGACTCGCCGCGTTGGCGACTCTCGTCTCCATCGAAATTGGAGCGTTCGCAGAGGACTGCAACCAATGCTCTGACGTTCCAACCCCCAAGATGTTGTTGAAGAATATGGCGTGCAAGGACTTCCCCAAACAGTTGGCGGGGAAGTGTAAGTTGCAACACAATTGGGTCTCCGAAAAGATATGCCAGCGGAGCTGCTACGAGGCTGGAAATGGCTACGACGGCGACGAGTGCTGCCCCGCGGAGACGACCGGAACTGCAATTGACGGCGTCCCGAGTGAGAGCACCTCGGACGTGCCGATCTTCCCAGCCACCAGCACAATCCCAGGCAGAACACCTGAGATACCGGTTCCGTCTCTTCCCGCCGGTGACCACTCCGCAACCTTTACCACGGAGGGTTGGTCGGGTGTACCCTTTACCACCGATGCCTCCGGCAATGTGATATTTGCCACAGCATCGCCCACTCCCAAACCAACCACTCCGGTACCAACAGCCTCACCCACCGCAGCGCCCCTCATAGGTTTCTTTCACAAAATACCCACGGAGGCACCGACGGAAGCTCCTACATCGAATCCCACGAAATCACCTACATTCGCGTGGGCAATCCCTCCCACGGTATGGTTCCCTGCCAATCCCGTTCCTAAAAATCCCCCCCGCGGTTACTATAACTACGATGTGAATGATCTTGAATACGGGCCAAGCGCATGGAATGAGGTCAGCGCGAGGAACTCGGATGAGTATAAGTACTGGAGAAAATACGAGGAATACTTGAATCCGAATCTCAGCAAGAACTATTGCAGAAGCAAGGACGATAGACAGAGCCCCATTGACTTGAATGCGAAAGTTGTCAACAGGGAGGTGCGTTGTATTGGTCATCTTGTAGATTGTATTATTGTCAATGCCTCGTTTTTGCTTTTGTGCGCTGTGATGCCACATTTGTGCTACAAATTGACGAAAATCTCCCCTCTTTTTTCTCTTCACAGTGCTTGGAGTATCACGAGATCCGGGACAAGCAAGGCGAGTTCATGCTAACCGATCCCGCCGTCGAGGCGGAGGTGCTAAAGGACCGTCTCCGCATCAGTTGGCCACAGGAAGGATGGTGGGACGAAATCAAAGGCCCAAATGCTGACATACCAAAAGGTTGGGGAGATCATTATCCTGTTATCCATGTCGACTACATCATGCCCGCGGCCCACACAATAAATGGGAAGCAGTACGTAGCCGAGTACACGATCTGGCTTATGACAAAGAAGGGCAGAGGCACACCCGCTATATCTATGCTTGTCGAGATTGATAAATTTGAGCAAGATAATTGGTACTTCCAGCAGGCCATTAATGTATGGCAGCAGGCTCATGATGAAAATCAAGATAAATGCAGGAGAAGGAAGCGTGGACTGCACGAGGGGGAAAGTACCGACACTGGTGGTACCAGAGTAAATATGTTTGCCCCTGATCCACCGGAGGGATTCGATTACGAAGCGCATGGTATGGACGAGGACGAGGAGCGAAAGCTCAAACTTGTAGAGAATTGGAGAGTCTGGAACCCGTTCCACGAGATGATGATGACCAGCATATGGTTCTGGGGCTACGAGGGCAGCACCATCAGTCCTCCCTGCTACCCCTTTGTCGAATGGCGTGTCATAGAGACGCCCATGACGATCTCCACGAGGCAGCACGAGCAGCTAAAGGAGATTCTTTTCATGAATGTTGACAGCGACTGCAAGTCGACCAGCATCCATGCAGATGGCGGCGTTGTCGCCCGCCCAACTGTAAGCAACAAGGGCCACGAAGTCCACAAATGCGACTGTTTTGACTTTTTGAGTGACTCTCACCGAGCAGAGGACCCAAATGAACGCCACTGCGGGGATATGAAGGGTGAGAAACCCGCCTGGGTAACCGAACATCTTGGAAGGCACGGGAATGCAAGGGGAAAAAGGGTGAATGGGCCGTAGCAAACATTGTCAGAGATGGCAGAGCCAAGAAATGTTGTAATTGCGATGTAGCAGCTAACTTAATTTAGTGATAGTGATCAACACCACCTTTCTTAGCGTTGTCCACAAACGATTTGAAAGTTGCGACGAACCGATCCCGCCCATCTAGGAGATGTACAGCATGATCGGCATCGGCGATAATCTTCCAGCACCTGTCGGCACCTCGCCCTAGGTTGCAGAAGAGGTCGGTTTGCACCCTCAAAGGCGCGTACGGGTCCTGATCTCCAGCGATGACCAAAGTCGGAACGTTGACCCTGGCCGGATCGCAGATGTTGAACTGGTGCAGGTTCTTCCACTGCGCGGTGAATGGATCAGCCAGGAGTGCTGCTTCGGCAAATAGGCGTGCAGGCTCGCTCGGGATGCTCCCTTCGATTGTGAAATCCTCTATAGCGCCGTCGAAAGTGTTTTCAACAGCGGTTTCGTTCCTCAGGTCGACGTTTTTGGCATACAGAGGACTCGGAGGATAACGAATCAAGGGGTCGTAAATGCTACCGTATAGAATGAGCTTTGACATCAGGTCGGGAGACTTCTGCGCCACGAGCTGCGCGACAAGGGCGCCCTGCGACCACCCCATAAGGGCGGGCATGCCGCTCTGGCCACCGGAGCCGGGATCGGGATGTCTCTCCGCGATAAACTTCAGGACTGACTCGACGTCGGCGACGCATCGATTAGGCTCAACCCAGCCATGATCATCCTTGGGCGTCCCGCCGAATCCCCGAAAGTCCATTGCGTAGGGCTGCAGCCCAGCGTCGCGAAGGGTCTCCATGAGGGAGCGGGACTCTTTGCCGGGCACGGCGGCCGCGGCATTCTTGGGCCCACCAAGGAGATGGTATACAGGGACAGACGACCACGTCCTACCGTGTAGCATTAGGACGGGCTTTCGTGTTCCATCGAAACTTCCCTCCTCCTTATCGCCGCAGTCTATGCCGTACACTGTCATGGGATGGCCGTCACCAGACGCGGGGACCGTATAAACGTCGAGGCCGTCAAGGAGTGCGTGCCCGGCCTCGGATTGAGATTTCCCCAGGGGGGTGTCTTCGATGGTCATAGAACAGACGAGGGAAGTCCTAGGCGTAGAGTGCATGAAGCGGTTGGCAGTGGAGGTTTGGGAGCAAAGCTGCGACAGGAAGCCAGGGCAGAGAGAAAGAGCGCACCCTCCACGGGTGCCCAAAGTCGTGCCAGCGAAGGCGAGCCTCGAGCTCCGTCCAAGGGCCACGGCAGCGCCACGAACCTTGCTGCAACTCATGACAATAATGGGAGATGCAAGGATAATGAGGAGAAGTTGCTTTTGCTTTGTTTGGGACCTCCGCTGGAACGTCGCGGCTGGCATGGTACAAGTAACTTGGGCGTCGTGTAATTCAAAGGTTGAATTCAAAGCTGCACACAGGTCCAAAACGAGGGGTCGAAAACGCGAAGGCTGACATCATTCGGAAACGTCATGATGACACTACTCGTAAGACACATACTCTGTACTAGCTAGGACATGCATGCATGACAGCTTCTGTTGAAACTTACGCAACTTGCATTACAACACCACGTACTATTAGAAATTCCTTTTACTAGCTACTCTCGTAGTATGCATACAGTGCACTATTATTGCTTTGAATTCCTAGTGGTTATGCATAGTAAGCTCTGTAGCCAGTTTCTGGTACTTTCAACACACGAAATGGATGGATTGATGTATGGGGGGGGACCGACACTGGAGACCACACAATTCAAAACGAAGGGGTATCGGGGCTGGACCTAATACATGCACCTATACCAATAACGATGCCCACCCGCCGACGCCTCGCCGCCACAGGTATCCTAATCGCCGCCGCTTCACTGTCTCGGCCAGTATCCGTTGAGGCCTTTTCCGTCCCATCGGCAGCAGCCGTTCCTACTTCTTCTGCGTCAGCGACAGATTCCGTCATGCTGCGCCCCCTGGTCGGCCGGGGCGCCGCCTCTTTACGCTCGGCCTCGCGCCGGTCGCTTTCTACCCTCGGCATTTCCTCCTCTGAGGAGCCTGAATATGACGTGATCGTTGTTGGAGGGGGGCACGCGGGCTGCGAAGCCGCCACAGCTGCCGCCAGGGCCGGCGCGCGGACCGCACTCGTCACCCAACGCATAGACACCGTGGGAGAGCTGTCCTGCAATCCCTCCATCGGGGGGATAGGTAAAGGCCACCTCGTGAAGGAGGTTGACGCACTTGGAGGGGTGATCGGGGAGGCAGCGGACCAGGCTGGCATTCATTTCCGGATGCTCAATCGTAGGAAAGGCCCTGCCGTCCGCGGTCCTAGGGGGCAAATGGACAGGGACCTGTACAAGGCGGCCATGCAGGACCTCATCCTAAACGGCGAACCCAACCTGTCCACTGTCGAGGCAAGCGTGGAGGATCTTCTTCTTGACGAAGGGGAGGGCATTGACGTCCTCGCGCCCCTGTCAGACGTCGATGGGGCACAATTCTCCGACCGGTCCGATGCCGAGAAGAAGATGGCTGCCCTAGCCTCGGCCGCCGCCAACGCGGAGCACCGTCAGGCCAGGATCAGGGGCGTCGTTGTGACCATGCCCGACGGGAGCCAGAGGGAGATCGCCGCAAGCTGCGTCGTCGTCACCACCGGCACCTTCCTACGCGGAGTACTAATGATCGGGAAGGAACGGTACTCCGGCGGGCGGCACCTCAGGGACTCGGAGGAGGTGGAGCCGCCGTCGGTCGGCCTGGCCAAGACGCTCGAGCGGTTTGGCTTCCCTCTTGGGCGGCTCAAGACGGGCACCCCCCCTCGTCTGGACGGGGCCACGATCGACTGGGATGCTTGCGTCATCCAGCCCAGCGAGAACCCGGCCGTCCCCTTCTCTCACCTCCGGCAGTTCCGAGGTGAACAGCCACCCCTCGTCGCGGCGGGGACTCTGATCAATTGCTATAAGTCCTGCACCAATGCAGAGACACACAAGATTGTCATGGATTATGCCCACCTTCTGCCGGAATACGATGGCCTCGATGGCAAGGGTAACGGTCCGCGGTACTGCCCTTCCATTTACAAGAAAGTTGAGCGCTTTCCCGACCGGACTGGGCACAACTCCTTCCTCGAGCCCGAAGGCCTGAAGACTGACATTGTGTACCCCAACGGAATGTCCGGCCCCTATCCGGAGGAGATCCAGCTCAAGATTATGCGTACCATGGCTGGTCTAGAGAAGGTAGAAATCGTCCGGCCAGGCTACGATGTCGAGTACGACTTTGTCAACCCCCAATGTCTCACGCATGCGCTGGAAACCAAGACGATCGGAGGATTGTACCTGGCCGGACAAATTTGCGGCACGACGGGTTACGAGGAGGCCGCCGCGCAGGGTGTGATCGCCGGGGCCAACGCGGGACGCGCAGCCGCAGCGGCCGCGGGTGGTATGGGTCCCGCGGCTCCCTTCGTCCTAGGCCGGGACGAGGCCTACATTGGCGTTTTAATCGACGACCTCGTCACTCGCGGCACTAATGAGCCATACCGGATGTTCACGTCCCGCGCAGAGTACCGTATCAGCCTGCGCGCTGACAACGCTGATCTCCGCCTTACCCAGAGGGGGGTCGACGCAGGTCTCGTGACGGACCTAGAGCGTATCTACGCTGTGCAGGCAAGGGAGGGCATGATTGAGGACAGGATAGACGACATGAGGAAGTTCCGCCTCTACGTGTCGGACTGGGCCGAGAGAGGGGGTGACGCGATGGGGGGGGCGACGGTGAACGACCCCAAGCGGAAAGGGGTAATGAAGTCGGCGGAGGAAGTCCTGGGTATGCCTCACGTGACTCTCTCGGCGGTGGAAAATATCATGAAGGATGTGCAGGAAGAGCGCCAGCAAAAGCGGACACAGGAAGTGGACGGAACCGAGGTCGCCGATGAGGACGAAACTTCTGTCCTGGATCCCTCCCCGTCCTCCGTCTACGACACCGTCGAGGCCTCCGTAAAATACAAGTCCTACGTGCGGAGACAGAGCAAGGACATGGAGTCGTGGCGCAGAGCTCAGGGAGCCCGCATCCCCCCGGACATTGTGTACGACCACGCTTCGTTGCCCACTTTAAGCAGCGAGGAGCTGGAGAAGCTGAGCCTTACCCGGCCGGCCACCTTCGCTGACGCGTCCAATATAAGCGGCATCACGCCCCAAAGCCTGGTCTACCTCTACCATCATGTGCAGGGCCGGCAGAAGGCGAAACGAAAGAGGGAACAGGTGGCAGAGGCGTAGGTTATCCCTTCGTGAAGAAAAGCAAAAACCTAAATTGCATCTAGATTGTTGTACGAGATAATATAGGTAATCTTCTATGACCCTTCAGATTGCGACCCCCCGCCTCTGGTAGCACCACATTCTAGAATCGGATATCGCACCCTGGCCCTTTTGTCCACAGGGAAGCCAAAAATTTGCGGCGAGGGCCTAAGCCCCCCAACGGCGCCCCCCCCCTCGCCTGCGATTTCACATCCACCCAGTGGCCGTCCCTCTCGTCTCAGGTCGCCCTCCCTCCCCCTCCCTCCTCCCAAGCGTTGTGATTCCACCAGCCCCGAAAAGACGGAATGGCCGTGCGTCATCAGGAACAGGTGGGGCAGAGACGTTCCCCACGCCGCCCCGTCCACCTTGGAGGGAAGGTGGTGCAGGGCCTCCCCGCACGAGCAGCAGTACCGCACGGCCCAGCGGTCCGCCCCCCCCGACCCGGCTGTGGAGCCGTACGAGTCGGACAGTCCCGCGGGGAGAAGGGGCATGCCCCGACACCCGACGCGGGGGCAGCGCCCGAAGATGGCCAGGCCTTCCCTGGGCGGCGACCCAGCCGATCCCCGGCTCTTGGTAATGATCCTCCGCAGCGTGTCGAGGCCCCGGGGACTCGAGGCATACCTGGCGTGGACCAGGCAGTACAGCGCCACGGCCGCCCTCTGCACCGAGGCCTTTGGCAGCTCGGACGTCCCGCCGGCGTCTCCCCCGTACCTGCCGAGGATGAGACGGACCGCGGCCCGGTACAGGGGAAATGCTTGCTTGGAGGACGCAGCGGACGGGCCGCCCGCCGGTGCGGTCGCCTCCGGACCGAGTCCCGGAGCCACCTGCTCCCCCCTCCCCACCCCCTCGACGATGCGCTGCAGGCCCTGGAGGTTGAAGCCGTCGCTCAGGAACTCCTTGGGGACCGGGAGGAGGGCGTCCTCTGGCACTGAGCGGAGGTACCGCCTGGCCCAGGGTGTGGTGCCCTCCATGTAGGGGGCCAGGATGGCGTCCCTCCTGGAGGAGGCCGAGGTGGCCCCATCCCTGGATCCGGCCCCGCGACGCGGCGGCCGCGGTCTGGGGCTGGAGGCGGAAGGGGGCTTCCTTCCACCGGCCGAGGGGGAGGGAGAAGAGGTGGGCGATTGCGATTGCGATTGCGATTGCGAGGACGACGCCGGCGAACGCCGCCTCTTCCTGCGCCGCGGCTGCTGCGGGCGGCGCTGGGGCTGCTGCGGAACCTCCGGAGCCGGGGCGGCCAGAGCCTTGGAGGGACTAACCGACGACGAGGCCGACGCGATGGGGGTCAGGGCCCAGAGGGCGAGGAGGAGGCGGCGGGCGCCTTTCTTCCTCATGGCGAGGTGCGAGCGAGCTCGTATACGAAATTAATGTGACATGTGACATGTGCGACTTCCAGCTGGTGCGTGCTCTAGCGCGCTAATGGCATTCCTGCATACATCATGATGTACTACTACGAGCTTGTATGCATAATAGCTATGCATAGTAGTATTCATACGAGCGTCGTACTAATTAGTATGCATAAAATTATATATATTACGAGCGTACTACTAGAGTATTATTATGATCCAGGCCCCGACTAGCTCGGTTATGACTCCGCCCACGATTTGAATTAAATTTCATGTTTTCACGTCATCTGTGCGTCACGAAGCTGACTCAGTCGTCAGAAAAGCAAGGTCCAATGCGCGCTGGATCAAAAATTGCTTCTTACCAATCGACACCAAGATAACAAAAAGAAACCGAACCCTCCCTACCAGCGCCACCATGAAGTACCTATCCGCATTATCGGCCCTTTTCGTTGCTACGGCCGCCACCGGAGCATCGGCGTTCGCTCCCAACCGGGCTCCGTCGTCTCCGTCATCCTCCCTCGCCATGGCGACCGCGACTGGTCCTGCGCCCGCCGTTATGGAGATCCTCGAAGCTCCCACAAACAATACCACGTCTGCCGCGTCCGGAGGCTTCGCCATCGCCCCTGACGACCTGGTCGCTCTCGCCAAGGACATCCTGGTGGAGAAGGGCATTGGGACCAAGGACGGGGGAGCATGCCTCGCCGAGGACTTCGAGTTCGTCGCCGCGGTCGTCGGGCCCATCCCCAAGGAGGCGTACCTGAAGGCTCTGGGTGGGTTCCGCATCGAGGACGGGTTTGACCTGACCAACAAGTTCTTCGGCTTCTCCGTCGACCCGACCCAGCCCAACCGCGTCTGGTTCTTCCAGAGACTTGAGGCGGTCCACACCGGCACCTTCATGGGGGCCGAGCCAACGGGGAAGGAGATCACCTACCCGCCCCAGGCCAACCACATGGACTTCGATGAGGAGGGGAAGGTGACCGAGTTCGGTTTCTATACCGTCGATCGGAGGCAGGGCGACACCGGAGGCCTGGGCGGTGCCTTCGGACTCATGTACGCGGTGGGCAAACCCCTGCCCATTCCTGAGTGCCAGCCGTACAAGCCCTCGAAGCGGTTCCGTTTCCTGCAGCTCGTCGGACGGTTGGGCAGCAAGCTGCAGAAGAAGGAGTAGGGAGAGGAGTAAGGGTGAATCCATTCTCCCTGCCGGCAACAGCCGCGTTCGGAAGCGTTCTGTACCTGACTTATATTCAAACATATTTATTTTCGTTTTATTGTATGCATAATAAAAATATTACGAGCTCATAGCTATTTTATACGCATTGTGGACAAAATAATACTAGCTAGAGTAGCTGTCAGTCAGATTATCCACCGCCGCCCCTATTCATACGTCATTCTACTAGACCCCCCCCCAACCAAAAATAATTTGCATGCCATCTTTCGCCACAACTGTCTCATTATCATCTATCTGTCGCGTACGCTAAGAACGATTCGCCATCGACTCCCGCAGGCAGACACGCAGCGGCGCCTCGATAGAAGAGGTCGAAGGGATACAGTCGAAAGAAAAAGCCGCTCATAATGCGCCCCGCTGCGCCAGCCGCTTACACGACAGCGCTCCCGCCTCCTGGGGACCGCCGATGCGATATCACCGTCTTTGGCTGCACCGGCAATGCCGGAAGGTCGGTGGCCTTCCACGTCGTGCGATCAGCTGCGGCATCGTCCAAGCCCATCAGTGTCGGTCTCGCTGGTCGGAGCCGCGACAGGGTCGAGAAGGTCCTGAGCGGAATCTTCAGCGAGCTCGAGGGGGTGTCCGCGGACGATGTGGACGTCCATGTCTTGATCGCTGACGCGTCGGACGCACCGTCCATGCTGAGCATGGCCCAGTCCTCCCGAGTCGTGGCTGCCTGCGCTGGCCCGTACGGAAGGTACGGCGAGGCTGCGGTGGTGGCTTGCATCGAGGGGCGCGCGCATTACCTTGACATTACGGGGGAGGTTCCTTGGGTGGCGCGCATGGCCAACGAGTACGGCTCCGCTGCAGAGGAGGCAGGCGTTGCCCTGCTGCCGTTCTCGGGGTACGACTGTGTTCCTGCCGAGCTAGGGATGGCGATGGCGGGTGCCGCCCTTGAAGAGCATTGCGGGGAGGGCAGTGCCAGGATGGCCACGCTCAACCTCGCCTTTCGGAACAAGGGAGGCGGCTTCCCCAGGGGAACCCTGGAAACGATAATGGACAGCTTCGAGGGCAAGACCCCCGACAGAAAGGATGGCGATGCGAGGTTCTACCGCAAGGAGTACAAATCCACCGTCAAGAACGCCCTATCCCCGGTCAATCTGATTCGTCCGAAGTGGTCCGACCAGGCCGGTACCTACACTGGACCGAACCTGATGACGTCAGTGAACGTTCCTGTGCTGTGCAGGTCTGCCCCGACGCTGGGATTCTCTGGGGATCTCGTCATCTCGGACCGATCTATCGTAAGTGGTAGGGCCTCAATCATGAACGGATGGGGACTCATTCCAACCGTGATCTACACTGGCGTCCTCGTCGCTGGAGGTCTGTCCATGGCCCTCCCCCCCTTCAGGTGGTGGCTCAAGAGGAAGCTTCGCACCTACAGCTACGGCGGGGACCGACGGGGCAAGATCTTCCTGCACGCCCAGGCCCTGCCCGCTCCCGCCTCCGGCGCCGGGAAATGGGGTGGTCCATCTGCGACGGCCCGATGCATGTATCCCGGGGACGCTGGCATCTACGCCACGGGCCTGTTCGCCGCTGCGGTTGCACATGCGCTGCTCGACGCCACGTCGGCCGGGTCGGGCCTGCAGGCCCCCCTTGCCGGCTTCCACTCGCCCGTCGCCGCCCTGCACAGGTGCGGGGGGGGGCTTCTGGTACGGCGCCTGCGGGACATCGGGGCAGAGATCGAGGTGCGGGTTGTCCCGTCGGAGGGGGCCGAGGAGATGCTGGTCGACGCGACAGAGCTCCGGTCCAGGCTGTAAAATTATTCTGAAGTTGTACTGCGGAGTAACGTGAATAAACTTTTGTAGCATTGTTATATCGCAACATCTACTTACATTGTTAGTTTCTCTCCTAGCTAGTAGTAGTCGTACTCACCAGGACCATAGTAGTAGTTGCTATCGCTGTAAGCCCCTCCATGGGGCATAGCGCCCCATTGCGTATCGATATCATGAGCAATGGAGCGTGCATCCCATGATCTTGAAGCCCATTCAACATCGCTTTCGGTTACATAATCATTCCAGCTGGAAGCAACTCCTGCCTCACGGTAAGCTTCGAGAGGAATCTCGCAGAGATGACCATACCGGCGTTGGACATCTTTGACACGGCAAGCACCCGCCAATGGGTTTCTTGCTCTTTCGTTAGCATTATCTGCATTGCGCCTAGTCTGCTCTTTTTTACAATGCGCGCATTTATTTGAGTTGCCTTCAAACATTTCCATTCCTTTTCTTGTCTTACAAGAAGAGCACCGGAGATGCGAACCAGAGTTCCCATCGTCGACAAGCAATGTGACTACATCCCTATTGGCAGCAACACAATCCTTGCACCGTGGAGAACTCTCCTTCTTTTTCTGATTGATAGAGAAGGCGTCCAACACTTTGATCTCGGTGCAGGCGCAACATTTGAGGCTCATACTAGCGAGATCGGAAATCGGGGATCAAATTCAATGTCTTCGCCGTACTGTATGTATGGCTGAGTGATCAATAGAGTAAGGCAAGGCACGCGCTTCAAACATTTCTAGCACATTTCTTGAGAAGTCGATATACGTCATCCGTATCAGTGTCCCTTGTTGAACCCCAAACCTAAAAATCTTACTATTTCCACGACGTAGGTTCCATGTGCAAGACACCGTCAGATTTTTGTGAGAAGCAATATCAAATAGGAAATGCGTCAATCCATATCATTCTTTATAAAATGATCAGCCAACATTTATCTATAGGAAATACACCCATTCCTATTCCAATGCTCTCCAACCGTCGTCGGCATTTTTCGCCATGTTTCGGTCGGCGAGAAATCTTCGACTAGCTACTACTAGTAGAGAGTAGTAAAAATTATAATGGTCAGATTCGCGTCGGAAAAGAATACTCTAGAGTACGTTCGGCGCTCGTATCATGACGTGTACGCTCGTAAGTAACTCGGCCGACTCCATTCAGAAATCCGACGATGATGTTCCTCATCGATCCTTGGAAGTCGTACATTTGAAGTGTGAAGGCTCACATCACTCACCATCGGCCGCTCACCAGCGGCGGCAACCCAGCGCCTTTCTCCTCCCACTCACGGGCGATGCCCCCCTCTATCCCGGCGTATGCGATGCAGCTCGCGGCATCCTGGGGATTTGGGGAGACACCTCCCCCCGCTGCCGTCGCTGCCGACCCCGTCGCCGCCCCCCCCCTGGCAGCGATCGTCCTGGGCCTGCTGACCTGCCTCGCCTGGTGGGCCCGATCCAAGTTGCTGTCGATGGACGAGGCCGGCAGGACTCCCCCCTTCGAGGGCATTCCACTTGCCCCCAGGGGGCATTGGCTGTTCGGTCACCTGTTCGCTATGGGCGGGAACGGGGACTTCCGCAGGGGCCAGGCCAACGTCCTGGTAAATCCCGCAGACCCCGATACCGGCCTGTCGTCCTTCTGGTTCGTGGGGGTACCGGCCGTGTCGGTGCTAAGGGGTGCTGACGTCCGGTCCGCTCTAAGTGCCAGCTCGTTCCGTAGGCCGATTGCCCTGCTGCAGCGCCACACGGACATGTTCCTGGGATCGCACGCCCTGACGGGCCTCATGGGGAGGGAATGGAGGCACTACCGCAGCGCCGTGCACCGGTCGTTCACCCCCTCCGCCCTCGCCGAGAGCCAGGAGGCCATCAACGAGGTGGGCAACACGCTGGCCGCCTCCCTGCGCCGGGCCTCGGCCGAGGCCGGGGGCGGGAGGGGGCTTGTATCCAAGGTCCTGCCGCTCATGAAGATGGCCACCATCGACGTCTTCGGGAGGGCATCCCTGGGGGTAGACCTGGGATGCTGCTCCGCCCTGAGGCCGTCGCCCGTGGCCGAGGCCTTCGACTTCCTAACGGATGAGTACAGCCGCCGCATCGGTAGACCCCTGGACCCCACCGCCACCTTCTACTGCCTCCCCACCGCCGCCAACCGCCGCCACGCCAGGGAGAGGCGCCTCATCCGTGGCTTCATCTCCGACCTCCTTGCTGGGGGGAGGAGGGACCTTGCTGAGGGGAGGGAGGGAAGGAAGAGCGAGTTCCTAACGAGGCTGCTAAAGGCCGCTGGAGAGAAGGGCGACGGAGGAAAGGGCGGAGCCATGTCGGACGGCATCCTCTCTGACATCCTCATGGTGCTGCTGTTCGGTGGGTACGACACCACCTCGATCACGCTAACCTACGCGCTGCACCTGCTCGCGTCCCATCCAAAGGTCCAGGCGATGGTGAGCGCGGAGATCGCGGAGGTCCTGGGAGGGCCCCGGTCGGGCATCGGCGGGGAGGACGAGCCTGGGCCCGTCCTGCTCGACGATCCCGCCGGACTGCCCCTCACCCGCGCGGTCATCCTGGAGACGCTGCGCCTGTACCCGCCCGCACCGGTAACGACGAGGAACCTGGAGAAGCCCCTCGAGCTGCACGGCACGGTTCTTCCCCCTGGAACCATGATTTTTATTGGCGTCTGGTCCATCCAGAGGGACGCCAGGAACTACCCGATGCCGGAGGACTTCCGGCCAGACCGATGGGTCAGGAGAGGGGAGAAGGGCACGAAGTGGGTTGAGCGGGCCGAGGGCGACGACGGGGGGGGAATCGAGTGCGGGGCCAAGACCGTTCCCCCCGCCAGCCGGGATGCCTTCTGCGCCTTCTCCGGCGGGGCCAGGAACTGCGTCGGCCGGGCGCTGGCCATGCAGGAGGCGGTGACGCTCCTAGCGTGCCTGCTGCGAGATCTCCGGTTCGAGGCCGTGCCGGACTATGTGCTCCGGCCGCAGTCATCGAGCTTCGTCCAGAACCCCCACGATGGCCTCCCGATGGAAATCAAGCCCAGGGAGGCCCCCGCCGTTGGTCGGCATGGCCATTGAAGCCAGAGTGATCTCACCAGCAATGTTTTGACAATTCAGACGTTTGAGCAGGCACTTCTTTAAAACATACATTCAATTGAAAAAGAAAGAATTTCTACTCTAGAGTACTAGAGTATGGATCTTTATTTTT
>Ga0315315_10002639_pt1 | contig 16404 bp, 13 predicted proteins | sample M140m3416metaG_FD_203699 | JGI IMG/M metagenome (GOLD analysis project Ga0315315, IMG submission 203699) | Ammonia-oxidizing marine archaeal communities from Monterey Bay, California, United States - M1 40m 3416 | ecosystem: Environmental > Aquatic > Marine > Intertidal zone | place: USA... | reverse complement strand
GTGAGAAAGATGGTGATGGTGGCATCAGACCCCACCGTGTTGAAGCCCGTGAGGGTGTGCGTTCGCCACTCACTTGCCTCGGCCCCAACGAGACCTGGAAAGTCAATATCGGTGGAGTCAGCAGCCCCGATGCGGTTCACGCTCGTGATCTCCTCAAACACCACACCGTTCTGGCCATGGGCCATGATCAAGAAGCTGTCGTCGTGTATCGGACCGATGTTCTCGTCGAACTCCTCGGACACAAAGCGGTAGTCGAGGCTCAGGTTGGGCGCTGTGACGACCGGCAGGGGCTGTGAGGTGACAAAGCTGGTGGTGGCTCGGACCGAAGCGTTTCCGAGAACCTCACCTGTGGTCATCAGCAGCCGGGACTCACCGTCTGTAGCACCGGTAGCACCCGCCTCCTCAGCAGTAAAAGCCACATCACCGAAGCCGATAAAATTATCCGTGAAGTACGTGTACTCACACTCAATTCCTTGAGCTGTGGCTGCGTTCTCGAAGCTCAGGTTCGGATTTCCAGCGACCGTGTCCTCGTAAGGACCGGTGTGAAACTGCCACTCGACCTCTCCGCCCATGATCTCCATGGTGATCAGAACCTCGCCTGCAACATCGTAGGGATCGAGAGGTGCAAAGCCAATCGCCGTCGAGGCTGTGCGCTCGATGGTGACCAGATCGCCATCGATCCCCCAGCCATTGGAGCTCACATCAAAGTGGTCAATGTCGTCGAGTGTGTAGCCTTCCTCAAGAAAGGCGATGATCGGAGTATGTACGCTGACATTGCGCGCGCCTGGCGGCGGCACGACCTGAACAACAGCGTCAGAGTCAAGTTCGGCTGGAAGCTCAGCACCGCAGGAACCCCAGGCTGTCAGCCCAGCACTTCCGCCAACCGGTCCAGTCTCACCACCAACAGCGATAAAGCCGTGCTCCTGCTTGGCCTCACAACCAACCGTCAACGCACATAGAATTGCTGTCCACCACACAGACTGCATCGGGCCCTCGTACCTCTTCATTGTACTTCTATCCCGGTGACTCTTGGATGCCATTGTCATTGCATCACTCAAAAAACAAGGTGTCGAGTGGATCATCTCGCCAGTCGCAGTGAACGTGCGAGTCATACAAGCGCGTGAACCCCGCACCGAAGTCTTCACACAACTCCGCGAGAGCGCTCAAGCTGAGCACCGCTGAGGTCATATCGACAGCATCGCCGTAGATATGTCGGCTGTGCTCAGCGCCCCCGACACCCTCATTGTAGGTGACATTTCGATAGCCTGAATTCACCGTAATCGCGCCGCCGCTCGCCTCGCGAATCGCCTGTAGCGTCTCAACAGCGTGCACCTGAAAGAGCCCGAACGGCCCCTTTGAGACGCTCATAAACTCGCCAAAGTTGAAGTTAGGAGCGACCGCTGTGGAGTGGTCCGTCACCCGCAGATCGATGTAGCGGGTAGGCGAATTGTACTGCGGGTTGTCTAAATAAGGCTCTGGGTAGGCATAGCCATCCCCCAAATCAGTGCCCGCGTCGACCAGTGGAAAGCAAGTATCACCCAGCTCGTTGAGGCCCGGGTAGCACACAAAAATACCCCCATCGGAGTCCCCTGTGTCGTCCATTGGGTCCCGAGGGAGATCCCCAGGATCATCATCTTCATCAAATCCTGAGTCACCTGGCTCATCTGAAGCGGTACCGGGATCATACTCCTCGTCACCCTCTCCGGGGCTCGGATGGGGACCCTTTGAGGAGCAGCCGACAACCAGCGACAGCACGAAACTGGTGAGTAAAGCCTTGTTCATAAGCCGCTTCTATCGGACAGAGACTTCTCTGGCGACCGGTGTCACCCGTAGCTCTCTTTCTTGACCCGCTTGGGATCGACACCCAGGGCATCGAGGTGACCCATCACCGACTCAAAGAATCGAGGACTGAGCGTGTCACCACGCTCCTTGGCTGCACGCTTCTCGTGAATCGAGTTGGCTGGTCCACACACAAAGACGAGCGGGTTGTCGAGCGCGCTTAGCTGCTCTTCAACATCAGCTTCAGCCATTCGGCCTCGACGCACGGTGTCCGAGACCTCGAGGTCCTCACCCTCTCGGGTGTAGTACCAGACCACCTTCAGACGCTCCGGATAGGCGGCCTCGAGGGCTAGCAGCTGAGCATGAAAGATGGTGTCGACGCGGGTCTTGTTTGTATAGACGAGACAGTGCGATGAAGTGCCACACTCGAGGTCTTGCTTGATGATGCTGAAGGAGGGGACGATCCCTGAACCTGCACAGATATGAAGCATGTCCTCGTCGTCTGCATTGTCAGGCATCGTGTACGGGCCAGTGAAGCCTGTGATCTCGAGCATCGTCCCGACCGGCAAGCGATGGGCCAGAATCGGTGAGAGCAGAGGCGGAAACTGAGTCACCCCCGCCTCATAGGCTTCGGCCTTCACTGTGATCGCCAGGTTTCTCTCAAAGGGTGCCGAAGACAACGAGTACGCCCGTGGCTTCTCACGACGACCCTTGAGGTGCTCGAGATATTTGGCCCAGCGCTGAAGACCATCGAGCTGATGGGGGTCAATCGTGATGAAGTGACCCGCCTTGTAGTCGAGATGCTCGTTGCCTGTAAAAAGCACCAAGGTGGTCGTGTCGGGTGTCTCGTGAATGACCTCAGCGACCATTACATCTAGCTTCTTGACTCGCGTTCGAGGCGTGCTCATGGCTTGTCCTGGGATGGGTTTTGCCCCCCTAAACTCTTGCTGTACTCCGGGCGAACACTCATATAGAATCGTGGCTACTAAGGGAGTCATAATGCTACTTCGGGCCTCACTATTTCTGCTCCTCGGTTGCTCGTCAGGAAAGACCAATGTCGATCAACCAGACCTCGGAGACACCGGACTGGATGAGGACACAGGAAGCACTCCACCATCCGACCCTCGCTTTGATGCGCTCCGTGCGGCCATCGAGGCAGACCTCTCGGCGTCTACAGCAGCTGGTGTCAGCGTGGCCGTGTACGAAGACGGAGCCATCACATTTGCTGAGGGCTTCGGCTCAACTCGACCCACTGAAGACATCCCGGTCACCCCAGACACCCTGTTTCACATCGGCTCCACCACAAAGATGCTGACCGCCATTGCCGTCCTCCAGGACGTACAAGACGGCGCCCTCAGTCTCGACACACCCCTGGCCGTCGCCTACCCAAACAGCGAATATGCGCTCAATGCAGACTGGAACGATGAGATTCAGATTCACCACCTTCTGTCTCACACTGCGGGCACATACGAGTTCTACGATGAGACCGCCAACCCCAATGACTCTGCACTGCAGTACTGGTACGACAACGTCTACTTTGAGTACCTCTGGCTGATGAACCCTCCGGGGGCATTCTGGAACTACAGCAACGCGAACTTCAGCATCGCTGGACTCGTGCTCGAGAACCTCAGCGGTGAACCCTATGCAGACCTCATGACCGAGCGGATCTTTTCGCCCTTGGGAATGGACCGCACCTACATGAGAAAGACAGAGGCTGAAGACGATGGCGACTATGCCCTCGGTAACGGCTACTACCTCAAGCCGGATGGCTCCTACGACTTTGGGGCGCTGTCGATTGATGATGTGACCGACGCCGCAGACCTACGTCCTGCAGGCGGTGGAACATGGTCTACTCCGACTCAGATGATGGCAGTCGCTGACCTCTTGCTGAACGGCGCTCCTGAGGTCATCAGCGATGATCTACTCACAGAGCTCACCAGTCCACAGTCTCCTATGCACGGGTTCTTGGACTCCTGGAGCTACGGCTACGGACTGATGCTGATCGACGGCTATGAAGCCAGAGGCAGCTGGTACGACACGCCGACCTGGGGACACAACGGAATAACGCTCTCAGGCTCGTCTGAGTTCATACTCTTGCCCGAGCATGGCTTTGCCATCAGCATCCTCAGCTCCACCTACGGCGCAGACTTCAGCGGAACAATCGAGGCTGCAACCACCTCACTGCTCGATCTCGGCGAGCCTGCCGACCCACCAGAGTTCGACTACGATCCAGAGCGTCTGGACGATCATGTGGGCACCTACGAGGACCCCTTCAACCTCGGGACAGCCATCGTGACCCGGTCTGGCTCAACCCTCGAGATCGTCATGCCTGAACTGGAGGCCGCAGAGGTCACCGTTGACACCGAGCTACAGACCCTGACCGACACCATTTTCTTGATAACCATCGACGATGTCGACTACGATATTACCTTTATCGGAGAGCCGGGCTCACCCAGCCAATACTTCAAGAACAGAGCCTTTGCTCTGAGCCGCACAGAACCAGAAGGAGAAGATGACAGTCCGTAATCTCGGACGGCTACTCGCCGGTGTCCGACTCACCGCTTCCGGTGTCGGGCTGACCCAGCACACGATCTTCAACGCAGTCATCACCGCTGCGATGCATACCCTCGTCACAGTCAAAGACATTGCCGCCACAGGCAGTCAAGCCACCCAATGAAAACCACACCCAAGCAAGCAAGAACATACTGCCTCCGAAATTACCCCTATGCGGTCATCGCCGCGCAGCCCACTGCTGCGATAAGGAGGGGTAGCGTTTTATGAATATACCCGCCCCACTGCTGCCGCTGTTTGATGATGGCTTCATCCTGTCCGTCACCCGTCCGCTGATGAGCGGGAAGGAGGCGTCGGTCTTCTTGGTGGAGACGAGAGAGGGTCAGTGCGTCGCAAAGGTCTATAAGGAAGCTCAGAACCGCTCCTTCCGGCAGCGCGCCGACTACACAGAGGGCCGCACAGTCCGAAACACCCGTCAGCAGCGCGCGATGGCGAAGGGCTCCAAGTACGGGAAGTCTCTGATGGAGGCTGAGTGGCAGCAAGCTGAGGTGTCCGCTCTGTATCGGCTCCACGCGGCCAAGGTACGCGTCCCCACACCCTTCCATTACAGCGACAATGTGCTCTTGATGGAGCTCATCACCGATGCTGAGCAGCGCCCTGCTCCCCGCCTGTGGGATGTGACCTTGCGACCTGAGGAGGCGCGAGAGATCCACGAGCACCTGGTGCGAGAGTGTGTGCGCATTCTGTGTGCTGGCATGGTCCACGGTGATCTCAGTGAGTACAACATCCTGATGGCTCAAGATGGGCCAGTCATCATCGATCTTCCTCAGGCCACAGATGCCGCCCACAACCGCAACAGTGAGCGTCTGTTCCTGCGAGATGTAAAGAATCTCAAGAACTACCTCGGCCGCTTTGCGCCCAGCATCAGAAAGACCCAGTATGGTCGCGAGATCTGGGACTTATATGAGTCAGGCCAGCTCGAGCCCGACTCCAAGCTCACCGGGCGCGCGAAGAGAAAGAACCGGCAAGCAGACACCGCGAGTGTCATCGCCGAGATTCAGGCCGCGGCAGCCGAGGCGAGCGATCAGCCTCTGAGCGCATACCAACTCAAGAAGCAAAAGAAGGCTGAAGCTGCCAGAAAAGACAACGAGCGCGCAGAGCAACAAGCACTCGCTCGAGCACGCGCCCGCGCAGCGCAAAAGTCACAGCCTGCAGCCTCGACAGAGGCCAGTGACGGAGGGGCTGGCCGCAAGCGGAGACGCCGCAGACGCAGACGCCGGGGACCTAAACCCGAATAGATGCGATCCATAATCGGCAAACCATCACAAAATTCGCTACCATAAGCTCATGCTGCTCTTGTTGTTGATCACAGCCTGCGGGGATGGGGACCCATCGCCTGATGCATCTGGCGGAGGCAATGAGACCGCGCCAGACCATGATTCTGATGGCTCCGATACGGGCGACTCTGTGGAGCCACCGCCTGAACTGGAGGAAGGCGTTGCCTTCTTTACAGCCGAGCTATTGCCCGAATTTGAGCACGGAAACGCAGCTTGGGCTGGAGTAGCTCTCCTCGATCATGATCGAGACGGCTTGCTGGATATCTACTTCACTAACGGCGAGTCTCAGCCCAACGCGCTGTACAGAAATGAAGGCAATGGCCGCTTCCGCGATGTCGCAGCTGAGACCGGTACGGCGCTGATGCAGCGGTCCGGCCCCGTCACCACGGGTGATCTGGACAACGACGGCGATCCCGATCTGGTGGTCGGCATTGAGTGCTCTCTCGGCACCCTGGAGATCGACGGAACATCCCTGGGAGATGGCAGCACCATGGTTCTCCTCAACGATGGCACCGGTAGCTTCACCGCCCACACCGTCGACATGGGCACTGTGATCGAGAGCCGCGGATACTGCCCAGTCAGTCTCGACCTCGTCGACATCAACGGCGACGGGATTCTTGATCTCAGCAGCAGCAATGGAATTGATCCTGACCAGGTCTATCCGTGGAAATTTGGTCTCACTGCACCCGAGGCCATCGATCACATCATCCTGGGTGATGGCACCGGAGGCTTCTCTGGCCTCGTCGAGATTGACGCACGCTCCGATCTCGACATCAGCTTTCCTGACAATCCGGACCGCTGCATCGATGGGTGCGCGACCACCACCTTCGTGTCGGTGTACTTCGACATCAACAGCGACGGTCTTCAGGACCGCATCAGCGGAGAGGGCGGTCGACCACTGCAGGTCTTCTTGCAAGATGAGGACGGCAGGCTGAACTACGAGTCCACACAGATGGTGTCTGGGCTTGGTCAGTGGATGGGGCTCGCAACCGCCGACTTTGACGGTGACGGCGACCTGGATGTCTACAGCACCAACCAAGGCCTCAGTCCACTGCTTGTGGGCTATGACAACATCCCTCCTGCCATCGAGACTGAGAGCTGGGTCAATCCATTCCACAGTGTATTTGAGGCCTCCGCGACCGGTCAACTGACCGAGAGACCCGACTGGCCTGTGAGCATCAATACAGTGCAGGCAGCCGACAGCTATATTCCCTTTGAGGATGCTGAGACCGGTGAGCTGGTGCATGGACAGTGGTTTCCACTCGAGGGCCTGCAGCGGTTCTCTTGGGGCTGGGGAGCTGTAGCGCTCGACGCCGATCTCGACGGCTGGACTGACGTCGCCTTTACCGGCAACAACTGTGCGGCTCCGATGTCGATCATCTGGGATGAACTTCACGGCGCTGGACCGGGCGGACTGCTGCTCAATCAAGCGGGCACAAGCTTTACCGAGGCCATCGTCGAGTGGGAGATCCCCAACACTGATGACGCCGGTCAATACCAAGACGGTCGTGGAATCGCCACAGGCGACCTCAACAATGACGGTATCGCCGATCTGGTCTTCGCTAATCGCAGCTACAATCCTACCCAGTCCGATCCGCTCGCACAGCAGCCTGGAAAGCCACAGGTCTGGCTCAGCAAGCCTCGAGATGGACACTGGCTCCGTGTCGACCTCGAGGGCACCCGCTCCAATCGTGACGGCATCGGCAGCAAGATCACCATGACCCTCGCTCAACACACCGTTACTCGTGTACTGGGTGCAGGTGGTGCGACAAACAGCGCCAGCGAGCGAACAGTGCTGTTCGGGACGGGGGATGCAGAAACAGTGGATATCGAGGTCGTGTTTCCATCCGGTGAGATCGTCATACTGACGGATGTCCCCGTCGATCAGGACATCGAGGTGGTGGAACCATGAAGATCCTCCTCCTCATGCTCCTTGTTGGATGCGCAGACAAGTCCACCAGCACCGTGGACACTGAAGCCGAAAACACTGATGCGTCGGCGATACCGGATCATCCCGAAGACACCGGGAGCGATACTCATGCCGATTCCAGTGTCGACTATAGATCAGCCAAGTGGTGTGCTGAGTGTCACCCGACGCAGTTCTCCGAGTGGGAGCAGTCGATGCATCGCTATGCGGCCCACAGTCCGGTCTTTGACCACATGGCTGCCAAGGCCTTCCGAGACACAGCAGGTGCGACGGGGACCTTCTGTACCGGCTGTCATTCGCCTCTGGGGACAATGGATGGCGAACCTGGAACAACGATGGCGGCTGACCGAAGTGATATCTCACTAGAGGGCGTGACCTGCGTTGTCTGCCATCAAGCAGTCTCGCACTCTCAGCCAATCGGGAACACGAGCATAGAGATCGATCTCAACGCACCGATGCAGGGTCCCTTTGACGATGCAGTCATGCTCGAGCACGGCTCCGCCAAGAGTGAACTCATCTCATCACCCGAGCTCTGCGGTAGCTGCCACGACGTCTTCAACTTCCCCGGCCTGCGAATTGAGGAAGCGTACACCGAATACCAAGAGAGCCCAGCAGCAGACATGGGCATCAGGTGTCAAGACTGCCACATGGGCCCAGAGCCAGGCGTCCCAGTAGAGCGCAGCATCGGAAAGGCAGCGGTCGTCGACGGTATCCAGCTCCCACAGCGCCCCATCTCGAGCCATCGATTTATTGGGCCCGACTACAGCCTGATCGACAACTTCCCCTACGCCGACACAGCGGCGTCGTCTGAAGCACAAGAAGAGATGAAGACCCAGATCGACACACTGCTGAAAAATGCGGTCCACATCACGGATGTATCGACTGACGAGGACCCAGAGCAGACCACACTCAATGTCGTCATTGAGAACCGAACCTCAGGCCATAATGTGCCGACTGGCTTTACATCTGAGCGCCAGCTCTGGGTGGAGGTAGAGGTGAAGGAGGGTGACGAGACGGTCTTCGTGTCCGGAAATCTCGATGCGGATGGCGACCTGCGAGATCACCTGAGCTGGTCCGTCATCGCTGGTGAAGCCGAACTCGACACCCAGTTGGTCAACTTCCAGTCCTTGAATCTCCTCCGAGTAATGGATGTGTCTCTCGGCATACCCGATGTCTACGAGACAATCTTTCCCTTCGACGCCGACTACATCGTCCGCCGAAGCCTCGCTCCGCTGGAGGCGAGGACCCTACAGTACACGCTACCCCCGCTGAGCCCGGAGGCTCAGATCACCGTGCGGCTGCGCTACCGAAACCTGCCACCCTACGTCCTCCGCGCCCTCGATCTGGGGGACCTCGTCTCGCGGCTGCACATCTTCGACATCGATGAAGTTGTGCTCGGGGGTACAGAGTGAGGTCAGGCTTGTTGCTGCTCGGGCTCATCGCCTGCACCTCTGATGACAAGAGCACAGCGTCCGAGGCAGACACCCCCTCAGACCCCATCGACTCGGGAGTCACTCTCCTAGATGATACGGGAGACTCCGGCGGCGAAGACGTGCCTGAAGAGCCTCCTGACCCGTGCGTCGGAGACGATCCATCGCTGGGCTATCCTGCTGGCACACGAGACTGCACAGCACAGACATGTCGGGTGCCAGAGGGTGACTTCTACATGGGATCGCTGGTCGGTCACACCGACGAGTGTCCAGTTCGAACGCTATACCTCCCTGAATTCCACATCGACAAGACAGAGGTGACATGGGAGGCCTACGATGCCTGCGTGTCTGCTGGCGCCTGTGAGGCAGCGCCCACATACTGCCGCGACTGGGCGACCGAACTCGCAGGTGGCGATCCAGACGATCTGCCTGTGACCTGTGTGACCTGGGCACAGGCACAGACACACTGCGCGCACAAGGGCGGGCGCCTTCCCACCGAGGCGGAGTGGGAGAAGGCCGCGCGCGGGACTGAGGGTGCGTGGTGGCCCTGGGGCGGAGCAATACCGACCTGCGACTTCTCAAATTTTCGCTTTGTCTCCTGGTACTGCGAGGCAGGGGTCGTGGCGGTGGACTCATACAACAACGAGAGTCCATATGGAGCGGTCGACATGACGGGCAACGCCTGGGAGTGGGTCGCCGACTACTATGATGCGGAGTGGTACCAGCATGCTGTAGATACAGCCGGCCCGACAGAAGACTGCAGGCCTGCGGTGGGTTCAGAGCCACAAGTCTGCGTAAATCGAGTGATGCGCGGGGGCGCCTTCAACGTCACTGAATTCAATACCCGCAATGCCGCGAGGACATCAGCCGATCCGACGCTGGTAGACAACAACATCGGCTTTCGCTGCGCCTTCGACTCTTGATCAGCGGCCTTCCGGAGCCCAGCGAATGCGTCGAGGCAGCGTGAACGATGAGTTGAGTTCGACCTCACCAACGCCAGGCACACGCGCCGTGACACGATCGACCATGGTGTGAGCGCCGAGCCCCATGTGGTGCTGAGTGGGGCCAAAGCCTGAGAAGCCTTGGTGGTGGGTGACCAGGCCTGCTCGGACCTCATCGCCAGTGAAGACCTTGACCTCCGTCCCCAGCGGCGCCTCAATCGCAAGCCAGTTCTCTTTGGTGCAGCCCTCAGAGAGGTACATCCAGGGTGACCGTCGATAGTCCGCCATGAGAATATCTAAGACACCGTCTCCGTTGACATCTCGAGCTGCCACAGCGCGCGTATTTGCACCTTGGGGAAACCCAAAGGCAGCGCCGCTGTCCTCGAACACACCCGGTGCAGTCTGAAGGTAGAGATAGGCTGGCTCGCCGTCATCATCTGTGAAGTGAGAGAAGGTGCTGGAGCTCATGACGATGTCCGTGCGGCCATCATTGTCGATGTCTGTTGCGGCACCTCCCCAGGGCATGTCTTCGGACGTCAGCAAGGTGGGCAGACCCCATGCTTCCCAGTAGTCAATGAAGCCATCAGGATGATTGACGAGAGCAAACTGAGAACCGATGCCATCGATCAGAAAGTCGAGCTCGCCATCCTGGTTGAAGTCAGCAGCAGAGACGCTCATACAGTAGGTGGTGGGCCCTGAACCTCGTGTCTCACCGAGAGTGAAGCCTCCCGAGCCATCGTTGAGCAGCCACTGATTGGGGCCGTTTATCGGACCAAAATCATTACAGAGATACACATCGAGGTCGCCATCTCCGTCGAGATCCATAGTCTCGGAGTCCACCGTAGCGCCCACGGTGTAAACCGGTGAGTCAATGATGGTGTCGAAGCGCCGCCCCTCAGACTGGACAGCGAGCTGTGGAAACACTGGAACACTACACTCAAAGCCCGTCGGCGCCAGCAGGTCAGGGAGGCCATCACCGCTGAAGTCACCGATCATGATCTCGACCCAGCCACAGATCTCACCCTCGGTGGTCGAGAAGAATATTGTCTCCTCCACATCCGGCTCCAGAAAGGACCACACAACGCCAACATTGCCACCGAAGTAGAGCAGATCGAGGGTCCCGTCTTCATCGACATCCAGAGGTATGAACCTGCTACCAAATTCGACCTCGATGACCCCTGCGTCCGAGCCATCCACCATCGCCCAGTGAATTCCATCGGGCTGATGCCAGACAGCCGCCCATTGATCTGCACTGTTCTGCACCCATGCTGCGGGGCCATAGCGAACCCAGTGAGCACCAGACCATGGGACCATGTCTCCAATCACCGACGACTGATCGCTGAAGCTGAGGGGACCCGGCGACTCGCAGGGCTGGACCGGATCGAGCGCCCATCCAGGGTCAGACTCCGGCGGAGCCAGGACGGGATCACCGGTGTCGCGAGCTTCACCGGTGTCGGTATTGACTGTGTTGTCTGGAGTTTCGGTGGTCGCTGGGGACTCGATACACATCCCATCTGAGTTCTTCTTGTAGCCATCTGCACACGGGCTCTCAGCAGCATCCGTGCACGCCAAACCGAGGCCTACAAGCGCAACCATTAGTCTTCTGTATTGAGTCCGCACCATCGTAGAGTACCACCCTCTACCCGCAAGCTGAACTACGAGGAGTGATCTGCCTTATCGTGCAGTCGGCCTGTTTTGTGTTCGCCACTGACCAGCACGATCGCTCCAGAACGGATGAACCTCGGGGATGGCCGGAGTCTGAGTCTGGCCTGCAGCAGGCACCATGACAGGTGTGCCCGCCTGCGTCGCTATCTCGAGTAGTCGGACGATGGGCTGGTCCCAGGGATGAACCGCCAGGTTGAAGGTACCCCAGTGAATCGGGAACAGGGCAGCACCCTTGAGCTGTTGGTGCATCTGCAAGGCGGCATCTGGACCTAAGTGTACTGATTCCCAGGCCTTGTCGTATGCGCCGATCTCAATCATCGTCAGATCGAAGGGTCCCAGGGTGTCGCCAATGGTCTGAGCCTGTGGGAAGGGACCAGTGTCCCCAGAGAACCATGCCCGCTGGTCCTCACCCAGGATGGCCCAGCTCGCAAAGAGTGTCTGGTTGCGGTCTGTGAAGCCGCGGCCACTGAAGTGACGTGCTGGGGTGCAGACAAGACGAACACCTCGGACTGTGGTCTCCTCCCACCACTCGAGCTCGATGATTCGCTCAGACGGGATGCCCCATGTCTCGAGGTGCGCCCCCACACCGAGCGGGACCACAAAAGACGCTGACCCCTCTGACAGCGCCATCATGGTCTGCATGTCGAGGTGGTCGTAGTGATCGTGACTGATGAGTACTGCATCGACATCTGGAAGTTGGTCCACTGAGACAGGAGCGGCATGAAAACGCTTGGGTCCCATGAATTGGAACGGAGAGGCCCGCTCAGACAAGACTGGGTCTGTCAGCAGGCGTACGCCATCCAGCTCTAAGAGCACCGAGCTGTGTCCGAGCCAGGTGACAGTGAGCTCGTCTGCAGGGACCGCTGAGAAGGCTGGCCTCACAACGGGCAGCTCGACCTCAGGCTCTTGACCGCCCTCGATATATCCAGCGAAGACATCGACGTAGTTCTTGTTGAGGCTGAGGTTGACCTCGACCAGATTCTTGGCCTTTCCATCACTGAAGTTTGGCGATGCATCAATGCGTGCTCTACGGGCACCGTCGCTTCGCCCGCCGAACGGCGCCGTACGCTCCAGCCCGAGACCGACAAGGACCAGAACCACAACCACACCGATAGCAATCTTGAGTCGTCTCATGAGCACACTTCCACCGCCGCGATCTATCGATGTATGCGAGCCCAGTCGACATCTTGTGGTCAGCAGCAGAACCGAAAAATTGCACCCAGCAGCGGTGGCCGGGAATAGAATCGAGGTTTCACCGCCTTTACACGCGGTACCCATCAACCAACAGGACACTCAACGATGATCACCACACTCCTCACAGCCCTGCTCTTCACCGGAAACGTTCACGCCGCCGAGCCCTTCGGTGCAGTAGAGATCGGCAAGCCAGCTCCCGCCTTCTCATTACCCGACTTGGCTGGAGAGACGGTCAGTCTCGCAGACCACAAGGGTAAAGTTGTCGTCCTCGAGTGGTTCAATCCGGGCTGCCCCTTCGTGAAGCAGGCTCACGGTGATGCCGGTGGTCTTGAGACCATGGCCAGCTCCTGGACCGACAAGGATGTGGTCTGGCTCGCCATCAACTCTGGGGCCCCTGGCAAACAAGGCACGGGTGTGGATACGAACAAGAAGGCACAGAAAGACTGGTCCATGAAGCACCCGATCTTGCTGGATGAGTCTGGAGAAGTCGGTCGCGCGTATGCGGCCAAGACCACCCCTCAGATGGTGGTGATTGATCCGAAGGGCACCCAGGTCTACAACGGCGCGCTCGACAACGCTCCGTTCGGAAAGCCGAAGGGCGATGTACTCGACCCCATCACCGAGCGCGTCCTCGCTGCGGTGACAGCCGGCGAGGCCTCACCTCAGGGTCAGTCCAAACCCTACGGCTGCAGTGTGAAGTACTGAGGCCTACGGCGCCCCAGCACGAGCAGCAGGGCAGACCACCACAGTAACGCTGGGCCGCGACTCACTGAGCAGCCTCCGGCTTTCTCTGGGGCTGCTGCCTCAGACGGCGGGTCATCACTCGCTATCGGTGGCCCAGCTTCGCTTCCGGTGTCGTTGTCCAAGCCCGTGTCGTTGACCAGACCTGTGTCGTTGTCCAAGCCCGTGTCACCTGTGTCCGGATCGCCTGCAGTGTCGGCAACAGGCTCCTCGAGCCAGTAGCTGAATGTGAGCGGTGCCTCGGACGGATTGGTGACGATGAGGATTGGGTCGCGCACACCGCTTGGGATCTCAGCGTGGTCAGTGAATATCTCAGCCAACCATCCATCTCTCAGCAGTACAGCCACACCGCCGTCGAGGTGTATGGTCCCGCCCTCGAAGTGCGGCGCCATCTCGGTGACCTCGAGGTACTGAGCACCAAGGTGTCCCTCGATGACCCGCGGACTGTCCTCGAGGTCCGGATAGTACATGTACTCCGCGTGTTCCAGTATTCGCATCCAGTAGGTGCCTGTGAATGCAGCCCAGGTCATCTCAGCTGGCTCATCCGTGTGCCGCTCGATGACCGTGAGCCAGTCATCGCCGTCATGCTCAGCCCAGATGTCCTGAATCCCCTCCCAGCCGATCACATGCTCATCGAGGTAGGCATTCAGGAGATACATTCCGTACTCGTGACCCCAGTCGAGGGTATCAAAGGCCGAGGTCGTGTCCTCTGCATAGTGGGCAGAGAGATAGGCCACATCAGCCGAGGCCGGCCGCACCCGCTCGCTCATCCATGAAGCAGATGACTCCCAGTACCACGCCTCTGTGTGCCAGACAGCGTCTTCCACATCGGAATTATCGCGCATGGCGTACTGGATGGCGTGTGCAAATTCGTGGTGGGTGAGCGAGGCGGTGTAGTCAGGATCTATGTCCGCATAGTCTGGATTCATGTAGATGACGGGAGCTGAGATCGACAGCCAGTCATCCTCATACATCACCGCTAAGCCTGGATAGTCGATGCCGCGATCGAGGATGATGGTGACCCGATAGGCATCGCTAGTGGGCGGTAAGGGCCAGCCCTCGGTATCAATGAAGTAGGTCCAGGCCTCTTCAGCAGCGAGGGCCACCGAGACAGCGAAGTCGTGGTCGATTGTGCCGTCGGTCCACTGGACTGTGAAGTTGGCAGTGTCGTGGGCGAAGCCGGTGGGCCACCAGAGAATCCCCTTTTCATCAGAGGGGGGCGACACCAAACCCACAGGTGAGCCCGCATAGATCTCAGGCAGAATCACCGGCGGAGCAAGTCCGCTGAGCGAAGCAAACCACATTGGGAGCATACAGCTGGTCACATGAACACCATGCCACCTCTTGACCCACGAGCACAAGACCCGTGAAGCGGGACCGCCCTAAAAGGCCCAGCCGGCAACAAGCACGAATTCTGGTTGCACAGAGATTCCGCGTTCACCCCAAGTCACGGGATCATCCTTGGCGATGTCGTAAGAAGAATCGATGTAGCCGCTGGAACGTTGGACTGCAGGGTAAAACTCTCGTAACGACCACAGGGCCGCGCCCAATTTAGCCTCCAGAGAAATACCGGGTTGTACTGTGAGCTTATAGCCCAGCTTCAATGCTCCAAACGGGACCGGCTCCGGGCCAGTGTTGACACCACCCTGCAGGTCAAGGAAGAGACCTTGGGTGTACTTACCAATCAAGAAACCTTGGTATCCAAGTGATAGCTGTGTACTTTCACTGAGGCTGTTGTTGCCAACAGCAGTGTAGAGTGCGGTACGCTCACCGAGCGCACGTGAGTACTGAACACCAGCTGTTGTGTAGGATGACTTCTCGAGCCTGCCTTCAAAATCTAAACCCTCCACAGACCCAAAAGCCAAATACACCGAGGCTGCATTCTTGATGTTTTGTGAGATCGGTTTTGGTGGGATGGGCGTAGCTGCTGAGCTCTGTATAGGTGACCGAGGACAGACTCCCTGGGTGTCGCCCATGCTGGGAAAGGTCCCGGAAACAACGAAGTAATCAAAGGTCAGTGGACTTTTCTTACGTCCCGTCCGCGTCTCAAGCGTTCCATTGAGCTGGGCGGTAATCTCGACACATGACTCTCGAGCTGTGCGTTGATCAATATAGTCTTTCGAGAGCGTCAGCTTGGGTGCATCTGAGCCGACCGACCAGCCGTATACCCCCTCAACATCGTCATCCCAGCCCGGACAAAAACTATCGGCAGTAAAACTCGCTGACACCAAACTCAGGCGTGGGTCATAGGGGGTAGTTCGATAGTGCAATTGAAGCGCACACCCAGTGTCCTCAATATAGCTCTCTATTCTTACCGACGTGATGCAGCGGTCCTCATGCGCATCGATATCGAGCTTGTGCTCCAGTGTGAGTGAAGCCTTCGTCTTCGACATATTCAGATCGATACCTAGCCTTGAATCTCCGACAAGCCCAGACTGCCGTGAACTTCCTGCACACTCAATAGACGGTGTTGCCACGGCATCAGAACCCATGCCGACCTGCAGTGAAGATGCTCTCTTTTTTAGGTCATCGAGGGCACTCTGGGGCCCCGCAAATGTCGTCAAGGGCACGAGAGATAACCATATTACCAAGTTCATTATTCACTCCATACCGACCGTTAAATTATCTGAATCGACACCGTACAGCTTAAGAAAACTCGAGTCAACACACCGCCCAGAAGCCAATATGTTGACGAAACCTGTGTGGATTCATCCTCTCAGCTGAGCAGGCCACAATGGAGGCACACAGCCGGTCACAGATTGACCACAACATCTGACAGGCCAGACACCGATAGCAACTCAGCTATTCGAAATGGGCACCGCTTCCGCCGCCGCCGCCGCCGCCGCCGCCGCCTTCACCGCCACCCGGGTCGTCCGGGC
>Ga0315315_10002638_pt1 | contig 16406 bp, 2 predicted proteins | sample M140m3416metaG_FD_203699 | JGI IMG/M metagenome (GOLD analysis project Ga0315315, IMG submission 203699) | Ammonia-oxidizing marine archaeal communities from Monterey Bay, California, United States - M1 40m 3416 | ecosystem: Environmental > Aquatic > Marine > Intertidal zone | place: USA... | reverse complement strand
TCCCTGATATATCAGTATCTATGGCATTACCATTATTAGTTGGTTTAACTATTACACTATTATTTGGCAAATCAATTATATTTCCTATATTTATCTTTGTTCTTATAATATTGTAATTCATAACTTGTGTGTTATAACATAAATAATTATATGTAAACTTATGAATTTTAACATTAATATCTGGAAAGCTTGAAACCTGATATATATTAAATTCATTTTTTGATTTATATTCTAAACCATTTCCGTATTTTTCTACAAACTTTTGAATGTTAAAACTATCATCTACCTTAAACCCATTTTGTCCAGGTAAAATATCTACTTTTTTAATATTTTTAATAATATTATTATTATCCAATACAAACTCATAAAATTTTTTACCTTTTAGTTCTGTTTTTGTAGGGTAACTAACACCACATATAGTATTTTCCATGCTAAATGGGTAAAAGTCTTGATATTTATAAGCTATACTATCAATTGTAGTAATATTATCACCTGATCTGTCGTCATCATCACCTAGTTTATAAAAACATCTTGTTTCTTCTAAAATATTTACATAGTCATTTTCATTTAATTTATTATCAACATAAACTTTATCGGCATATTTATAGACATTATTATTACTATCTTTTGTTTCTGCTAATTCTTTCCAGCCTTTAAATTTATATTTACATGTATTATTACTATCTGATTTATAATCTTCATCACATTTTTCTTTATTATTTGTAAAATAAACTTGACAATCTCTAAACTTGGCATTTTTATATAGTTGTTTTTCACTAAACTTTTCTAGAATACTATTATGCTTATAGCAAGTTTTACTAATATAGTATATGGCAATTATAAATATTATTAGAAATAATAATAAAAGTATTTTTTCATATACCATATATCTAATCTACTAATATTGTTTATTTTTTTTAAATTAATATTAATCATGCATATCATATAGCATATTTTTATTATAATATATATATAACAATTTATATAGAGAACTTAATGCCTATTACATTGTTAAGTAGCAATATTATTGTTGAATATGCATCAAGTAATATCATATTTGATACTATAAAATCAATGGGCAATTATAATGTATATTTCAAAGATCCAACATTTAAAAAATATACCGCATTACAAAAATTTACTAGCGAGGAACAAATTCCAAAATCAGCTCCTGTTGGTTTACCTACATCTGCTAGCAATGGTCAACAAAATTTTGATTTTAATTTAAGCGCCGTCATTGATAGTAATAATTATTCAACATATATGAATACCATATCTACTGGTACTTATAATACTGTTAACACTACTGTTGGATTCTCTCAAATAATAGATGGTTATTTATATGAATTTCGTACTAATCATTGTGGTGAAACAAATGGCAAATGGTATGAAGTATTAGATAATAATAAGGCTAATAATTGGTATATTCAATATTACAATTGGATGTCTGGTTCTATTTATAATCAATATGCTTACAATAATCATGATACTACATTGTTATCCGATGGTACAATGTATAAAGGCATTTGGCTAGAAATCGGTACTAACAGAAAAATGATATTAAAGAAATATTCTTGGAGTCTAAGTGATGGTAGTTCTTACCGTAGTCAACGTAAACCAGTAATTTGGCTAATATGTGGCAGCAATGATAGAAATATGTGGACTCCAATACATAATGTTCCAGATGAAATTGTATCTCCTGATACTATTCCTGGAACGCCAGCTAACCAAACTGATATATTTTTTCAAACTTTTCAAGAACCATTGCCTTATAAATATTTTAGATGGATAGTAAGAAAACTTTCAAGTGATACATGGTTTGCCACTAGTACATTTAAGTTATATGGATATGAGTATATTGAACCACCTACTATTAAAACTGATACAGTTGACAGTAATTACAAATATATTCTATTTCGTAATACAGGAGAAAATCAAACTGACTACTCTATTACTTTCCCAGAAGAAACACAATGTGATATTCTAATTGTAGGTGGTGGTGGTAGTGGTGGAACACTTGATGGTGGAGGAGGTGGTGCTGGTGGTATTGTTTTTTCTAAAAATGTAATTATACCAGCTGGCACATATGATATTAAAGTTGGTAAAGGTGGTGATAGTGTTAAAATTGACATGACAGATGGTAATGACGGATATAGTTCGTCTTTCTTAGGTGCTGTTGCACTTGGTGGTGGTGGAGGTGGTAGAGGAGAAACTGCTACTGATGATCCAAATGGCAGAGATGGTGGTAGTGGCGGTGGTGGTGGTTATGATGAACCATATAGAGATGATAATTATGGTTCCACTATACAACCAACTGATAAAACAACATATGGTGATTTATATAATTTTACTAGTGATAAAGAAAATGACTTTAATATATATGGCAATAATGGTGGATTTGGTTATCAAAATACAAGTGGAAATGCTGATGCAATGGGCGGTGGAGGTGGTGGAGCTGGTGCAGTAGGTTTCAATGGCAATTCATCTGGTAATGAAGGTAATGGTGGTATTGGTATTAATTTATCATCCACGTTTGGTACTGATGTTGGTGCAAATGGATATTTTGGAGGAGGAGGTGGTGGAGGTGGAGATAATACAGGCGGTTTAGGTGGAGTAGGTGGAGGTGGTCAAGGTGGTGGTTCAAGAGCCGGTGGTTCACCATCTGCTGAAAAAGGTTATAGTGATACTGGTGGGGGCGGAGGTGGATTACAATGGAGTGTTGCATCTGAAACTGATTATTCAGGCACAGGTGGTTCAGGTGTTGTAATAATACGTTATTTATCATTAAAAGATAATATAGATTTTGGAGCTCAGTGGACTTATAGTGATGATAATGGTTATACTTATAATATCGGAAATGTGGGTATTGGAACTTATGCAGATGACACAAAAGCATTGACTGTCAGTGGAAATTTTAATTATAATGGTAATTTATATAAAAACAATTTATTGATATCTCATGGAAAAAATTATATTCAAAAAAATATTATAGAAATTAATAAACCATATGGCTACTCTAAATATAAAACTGAAAAAATGTATCCACCTGTTAGAAATCTAGATAGTGGTCATCATTTAGTATCTGGTGAAAGCTATGGTAATGGTGTATATGTGGTAACTGAAAGTGAAAGTTATGATGGTGATAGAAATGGATATTCGGCGTTTAATATTTCAATGAGTACTGGTCCTCATTTTAATGCAAAATATACTGCTGCTGGCGTATATGAAGGTGATAATAAAATTGTGACAGGTTACAAAGGTGATTGGATTATTATTAAAATGCCTATAAAAATTAACTTAACTAAATATGAATTAAAACAAAGAGATTCATATGAAAATTATGCGCCAGGGCAATACAAAATATATGGAAGTAATGATGGTATAAATTGGACAGAACTAGTTAGCAAAACATCAACTGTTGTATATGTTGGATATATATATAAAGAAAGAGTTATTACAAGTGATTTATATAATCATTTTGCTATTGTTGTAAATAAACTAGCAGGTAATGCTACAAATCTTATTTTCGACGAATGGTATATTTATGGAAAAGAATTAGATTATACAAACAATCAAGTTGATAATTTTAATTTATATAATAAGCAAATAATTAAACAACATACTAACTTAAATAATGATAATAATAGTTTATTATTATGGCTTAAACTTGATGGAGATTTATTAGATAGTAGCAAACATAATCATAGTTTATATAATATTTTAGGTGATGTTAATTATTATAATAATAATATAATTGGAACAAAATATTTAAAAGTAATAAGTGATGCTAAATTTGTTTTTAATCAACAATATAAAATAGTACCGGATGGAACTAAAAAACTTACTTTTTGCTATTGGATTAGAAATGATGATGGTTCAGGACGTATATTTAGATATCAGCCTTCAACGGGTGATTTGATTATCATTGGTAGTTATTCAGATGGCTATATATATCAGTTTAAAGTTATGGGTATAGAAATACAATACAGTAATTCTTCTAAAAGATTTACAATATATAAGTCAGATAAATGGAACCATCTGGTTTTTACAGCTGATTTACCAAATAAACAAATGAAAGCTTATTTAAACGGTATTGATATTACAGAAGAATTTACATTCAGCGACAACGGAGATGATTTGGCTGCCGGATTTTCAAATAGTAAAATATATGAAAGTCAAAAATTCGTATTTTTAAATTCAACTGCTCAAAGCAGTGTTGAAGCATTTAGTGGCGATATTTATGATTTGCGTATTTATAATAGAATATTAACAAGTAATGAAATCAATGCATTAGCCAATAATTATATTATGACATCACAATCTAATACTATAACTTATAATCCTCAAAGTAATTTAGCTGATTCTGATTATCCCGTTCTTGATTGTGATACTGAATATTTATTGGCTCATTATAAGTTTGATGGTGATTTTAAAGATAGTAGTGGTAATAATAATCATATGAACATATTATTTTCATATAATGGCAAGATATCTACGACATCAGCAAATAAAATATTTGGCAAAGAGTCATTAAGTAGTTACAATGAACTTAATTATAGAATTGGGTTGCCAACATCAATAGATTTGAGATATACTGATTTTACTATTAGTTTATGGTTTTATATTGACGAAAGATATAGATACGATTATCAAGATATTATTAAGTTTAAAAATGGTTCTACAAATATGTTTTATCTATATATTAGAGATAATGGTTATCGTTTACGTACAGTTTGGAATGGACCAAGTGGCGAATCTAGCACTAATAAAGTAGGAGATATACCTGGAAGTAGTTCTACACAAGGATACGCTTTTCAAATAAAGCAATGGAACCATTATGCATTTGTATTAACTAAAACAGAACTTAGAGAATATATAAATGGTCAATTAATTGAAAGAAGAGTTAAGAATGCAAGACATTATAACAAAACTTTTACTACAATGTATATTGGAAAAGAAGGAGAAACGGCTTTTTCTGGTAATTTAGATGATTTAAGAATATACAATAAAGCTTTATCTGAGCGAGAAATATCCATATTAGCTGATGGAAAAGTTAAAAATGATTATAAATTATTAACATTTAAGCATTCATATATTAGTCAAATGCAATCAAAAGCAGAATATATTACTGGTGTAAATGGTTGGATTATGGTAAAATATAAACCTGTTTCTTTAATGTGGTGGTCTGGCAATGATAATCTACAAGGTAATTATCGCATGAATGAAGGCACTTGTCTAGAAACAGAAGAATGGGCTACTACATGGGATGATAGTATTTATGATGAATTATTATTTGTAAAAGGAGATTTTGTATCATGGTTGCGTGTAGGGACATCAAGTTTAGATTTAACAGGTTGGCGCGATTCTCCCGCCCTGGGTGGAAATAAATTAACAAATAGCAATTTTAAATATTATAGAGATTCAGATAACAGTTATACAGAAACATATGCTACGTCGCCTTACATATGGGATCATCAAGTACCAGATTACAATAATTCATATGGACATATGATTTATCAAGAACATTCTGAATATGGTTATCAAGGCGTTCAAGGTAATACTTGGCCGGGCAATAATGATTACAATAAATATCCACCCGAAGAGTATAAATATTATGTTTTTGTAAGAAAATCTAGTGATACCAATAGCTATACTCCAAATCAAACTGAATATACATTAACATTCAATGAACCAACATTATGTGACGTATTATTAGTTGGTGGAGGAGGTGGAGGTGGAAAATATGGCGGCGGTGGTGGTGGTGGTGATGTGCAATATTTTTCAGATGTAATGTTTCATGCATATGAATATACGGTAATTGTAGGCAATGGTGGACAAGGAAGCAATGTGTATGGTAATTTAAATCAAAATGCCAGCAACGGTTATAATTCAGAAATATATATTAAAGGAAATAATACTCCATTATATATAGCAGCTGGCGGTGGTGGTGGTTCATCGTGGGATGGCGGAGATACAAATAATATAGACCCTATGACTAAATATGTAGCTGTTAATAACGAATCTACTGGTGGTGGAGGTGGTGGTTCAACAACGCATGTATATGAAATAGGTGGTAATGCTATTGTTTCATTGTATTCAGGTAATGGTGGTGCAGGAGGTAAATTTGGAGATAATGTTGGTAGTGATGATATATGTGTAGCATCTGGTGGAGGTGGAGGTGGTGGCAAAGATGGCGTAAACGGTCAAAGTGCATTTATGGACGATACTTCAAATAGTTATAGTAAATCTGGTAAAGGTGGAAATGGTACTGCTTCATATATAACTGGCGATAAGGTATATTATGGAGGCGGTGGTGGAGGTGGTGGTAAAGGTGGTTCTGGAACAATTGAAAATATTCGCAGAGAAATTATTGAAGACGGTAGAGGTGGCTTGGGTGGCGGAGGAAATGGTAGTGATTATTTATATAACAATTATGGAATAGTTCATACAGGTGGTGGTGGCGGAGGTGGTTCAACAAATAATGGTGGTGGCGGGGGTTCTGGTATTGTTATTATTAGATATAAAGCAAAATATACTTATCAAACTAATGATGTCAAAGAATGGACTTATAATAAATCAGATATTTGTACATATCATCTTGGTAATGTAGGTATAGGAACAACATTGCCCGAAAATGCCCTTGATGTAAATGGGACAATTACTGGTTATTCAAAGAATTTCAAAATAAAACATCCATTAGGTAAAAATATGTGGCTTTATCATGGTAGTGTAGAAGGTCCCAGATATGATAACATATATAGAGGAAAAAAATTATTGACAAATGGTTTTGCAGAAGTACTAATTGACCAAGATTGTAATGATAATGGTGGTATGTCAAATGGTACCTTTAATTCATTAAATACAAATTGTCAACTGTTTTTACAAAATAATCAGACTTATGATAATATTCGTGGTACTATTAACAATGGCATTATTACTATTGTATGTGAAAATACAGAAGATGAAATTGAAATTGATTGGTTAGTTGTTGCTGAAAGATATGATAAGGATATTAAAAAATCTAATATAACTAATGATAGAGGTAATTTAATATGCGAACATAATATGGGTAACAATATTGGTAGTACAAAAATATATGTTACTAATGATAAGCCATCCGGATTATATTGGGAGTTTGTTGGAATATCACAACCAAAGAGAGGTGTTCCATTAGTTAATAAAGAATTATCAAAAGCATTGGAAACAAAACAAGTATTTACAGAAGATGAATGGATACAATTTAATATTAATAATTTAAGACAAGATAATTATGTTAAATCATGTAATAGATATTATAAACCAGTTGCTATAAATAATGAAATAGTATGATAACGTAAGATTTATTTTTATAAATATATATATTAATTTATATAGAGAACTTGATGCCTGTTACAATTAATACAAGTAATATTTTTATTGATAATGGTACAAGTAATTACATTGTTGATATGGTTAGAGTTAAAACCAAAAATAAAATTTTAAAAAATAATACTCCTGATATATCTCCAAGCATTGATCAAAAATATTCATATAATGATACATTATATAATTATTTAAACTTTACTCATGATGATTTAAAATATCCAAATATTGATGCTGATGCAACCGATTTAGTAGTTTGGTGGAAGTTTGATAATGATGTTTTATTTTATAATTCTGCTCCTAATCCCATAAATTTAGTATTAACACCTAGAACAAATACTAGTAATGATGGTAATTTTACTCTTGATGATAAATATATTGGCAATGGTTGTTTTTATAAAAGCGATCAAAATGATATCAGGGGATATAATATAACACCTGAAAATTGGCTATCCAGTTTATTAAACTTAGAAACGACTTTTACTTTTTGGGTAAAACAAACTTATAGTACATCAACAGGTATAACACAGCATATTTTTAGACAAGATAATTCATTTATTATAAGACAATCTGGGACAAATTTTCAAGTGTATATATCTCCTGATAATTGGGCTTATTATGATTATACATCTGGATTTCATATGCCATATTATACATGGACACATTTAGCAGTTGTTGTTAATTTAAAAGCAGGAACTGATAAACAAGATGTTATTAATGTATATAAAAATGGTATATTGTTGCCTACTACATTGAATACAACAAGTAATACATATAGTGGAATTATTGGTACGGGTTTCAATAATGATACAAGTACATTTAGATTTTTATCTAGTGCTGAATCTAATAAAAATCAGGGATATAGAGGTTATTTAGATGATTTTAGAATCTACAAGAAAGCACTAACAGGCGAAGAAATATATGAATTATATAATCGTTATCGCTATACAGAATACAATGTTAGTTTTGAAGATGATACAACATGTGATATGTTAGTTGTTGGCGGAGGCGGCGGTGGTGGTAGAAGAATGGGTGGTGGTGGCGGTGCAGGAGCATTGATTTATGATACTTTTACATTTAAATCAAAGGAAAACTACAAATTAAGAATTGGCAAGGGTGGTATGGGAGTTCATGTTAGTGGTAATATTGGCGGTTCTGTATCAACAGCTATGAAAACTGGTGAACAAGGTGGAAGTTCTGAAATACTTTTAAATCAAACTACTTTATACAAAGCTGTTGGTGGTGGTGGTGGACAAGGTGGTGGTTCAGGAGGTGGTCAGCATGCAGGTGAAGGTGGTTCAGGTGGGGGTGCTGGTGGTAAAGATTATCTATATGGTGGTTTAATTTCTCGTGATAATATTGTAAATGGTGGTACAGTTGCAGTTTATGCTCATTTTATATCATCATCAAAAAATCCTTATTATATGAGTTATAAAATATTTGGCAATGAAGGTGGGCGAGGTAATGGTAATAATCCATATGGTGGAGGAGGTGGTGGTGGAGCTGGCGCTCGTGGAGCTGACAGTAATTCTTCAAATCCTAATAGAAATAATATTAATAAAGGTGGCGATGGCTTATCTGGTGTAAAAAATGTAGATTTTATGAAACATTTTGCAATAAAAAATAAAGATATTGGACATCATTATAATGGCAAAGTGTATTTTGCTGGCGGTGGCGGCGGTGGAAACTGGAATGGCTACATATATTATAATGATGGCGGATTAGGAGGTGGTGGTAGAAGTGGTATGTATTATACATTGAGGCTAAGCAATATAGATGGCAAACCTAACACTGGCGGAGGTGGTGGAGGAGATGGATATGACCAGTTTCAAGGAGGACATGGTAGTAGTGGTGTAATATTGTTGCGATATAAATTAGATTATATTGGAGATGAAGATTATAGTGCTCAGTGGATACATAATAAAAATAATACAAGTTTGCATACATACGCTAGTGTAGGTATTGGTACCGCAGGTACAGAAAAGTATTCATTAATGATAAATGGTGATATTAATTTTACCGGTGAGCTATACAAAGATGGTGGTATAATTGAAACACCTAAACATATTGTTGAAAAGCCTTCTGTTGAAGAAGTGCCATTTACTATTTTTTCAGGCGAAAGATTATATCCATCTGAATATGCTAGGCGCAATTATTTTGCTAAAATAGATGGGGTATCACCTGATGTATTTAATATATATGATAGTAATAATAATTACGGAAATGGTGAATATACTATAAATTATTCAACAAGATATTCTGGTAATAATCATTCTCCACATTATATATTTCATAAACCATATCCAATAGATTCAGATTATTCTGATGATGCTACTTGGGCTTCGGGACAATATAGTTCAGGTAATTATGTTGGTAGTTATAGTCTTGCGGGCGTTGAAGGTGATTGGATAACAATACAGATGCCTTGCAAAATATTATTAACAAAGTTTATATTTGTATCTATACAATATAGCAATAGTTATATAAATAGATTGCCTAGAAAATATTCTATATTTGGATGTAATGATAATGATAATAATTGGGTAAAAATATATGAGGAAAATTTACCCGATGATAATTCTTTATTTTCACATACATATGTCAATCAAAATGATAGTTATCTAAAAATATTAACTGATAATGAAAGGCGTAGTGGAAATAAACTTTTTAATACATTTGGTTTAGTTGTAGAAAAAATAGGCAATACAACTGTTCTTTCTATGGCTGAATGGAATATATATGGCAAAGAAAAATTAATTTTAAATCAAAAACCAATACATAATTATTTTAAACAGTATCCTCTTGTAAATAGTACTTTATCGGCTGTATTAAATAATGATTATTCGCGTGCCATTTGGAATGATAATGGATATGTTATAAAAGCCAGAGTATCCAATAATTATAGTAATAGTCATGGTATTTATGAATTATTTAACGGTATTAATAATACTTATAATGATTGTTATCATAGTAGTGATAGATTCAATGGTACATATCCACACAATTATACTAGTAGCACAAGTTTTAAAGGTACTAGTGGCGATTACATAATGCTAGATGTGGGAAGAAGTATTAATCCTGTTTATATGGTACTCATGCCAAGATCAAATACTGATTATAATGATAATGGCGCGTTTTTAAATGGTTGTCCTGGTAGATTTAAGGTTTTTGCTAGTAATGATAATGACTGCTATGAAGATGCTAATCATTCTTCGTGGATAGAAATATTTCATCAAGGTGAACATTTATATTCAAATTCATACGATTATAATACATTCACTGAATTTAAATTTACAAATACTACTAGTGTTTATAGATATTATACATTGGTAACTACCCATTTATCTGGTAATAACAGACATCTTATGTTAAGTGATTGGCGCATATTCGGAGGAGAAAATCTAAATACAAATAATAAATATTTGACTTTTCATTATGATAACTCTGGTGATTTTGCAAATAATGTTACTTTAAATAATTATTCCGATATTGATGATATCTTAGATGGTTTATTTGCTTGGTATAAATTTGATGGAAATTATAATGATAGTAGCGGCAACGATTATCATTTGACAAATGTTAATACTTCTTTTAGTTCTACAATAATTATTGATGGTAACGCAGTAGATTTTGATATAGATAATAATAATTATTTAGAATTTCCTTCAAGTATCAATCCATATACAATATCACAAAGTAATGGTATCACATTTAGTTTTTGGTTTAAGCTAGAAACAAATGAAAACTCTTCTTTTGACGAGTTTGTTGCACTTATAGATTTTAGTGATGGTTCAGGTGTAGATGACAATAGATTATTTATTGCATTATATAAACCTGATACTAGTAATTTAAATTTAAGAAATTTATATTTTAGAATTAATGATGTTAATACTACCGTATCAGTAAATAAAAATGTAGTTGATTTATCACAATATACATTAATTACATGGACTATTAATTCATCTGGAAATTGGTATATTTATATCAATGGTATTTTGGAGTCTAGTTCTGCAACTAAAACTATACCCAATATGACGTTTTCACATAGATATATAAATAATAATTCACATGGAAATAGATTCAATGGTTATTTTGATAATTTTCTCATATATGAACGTCCTTTAACAAAATCAGAAATTAAACAAATATATTTAAAGTATATTAATAGAAATTTAATTGCACATTACGATTTTAATACAGAATATTTGCTAGATAGCAAGGCAAGAGAATATCCACCGGCTGGTAAAAGAGATTTTGCTCCATCTAATAATACTGATGTAGAATATACTAAATATGTGTCACATACATATGGTGAAGGATATTATACTATAACTGTATCTAGTGTAAATGCTACACACCCGCAATATAATCCAATTAGAACATTTAATGAAGCAGATGGTATTGGTGGATTATGGGCGTATTCACATTATTCTAATACAACTGGAACATTTTTAGATAGCAATTTTAACAATAATAATGGCAAATTAGCTTCTTTAAATTATAAAGGTGATTGGATACAGATTGAATTACCTGTTAAAATTAAATTAACTAAATATATATTTAAACAAAGAGCTAATTCAATTGATAGCTTAAATGCACCAGGAAAATATAAAATATTTGGTAGCAATAATGAAAGAGATTGGCATGAATTAGTAGATAAAACAATTACAACAGCTAATTATTCTAATTGGTTATATGAAGACAGTAGTGTATCTACTGCAAATTATTATAAATATTTTATATTAGTTGTAAATAAACTTGCAGGTGTTGGTGAATATACTAATAATTTAAATTTAGATGAATGGTATATACATGGTATAGAAAAATGTAAAAGTTATCAAAATAATATTGGAAATAATTATTTGATTGCCAAAAATAACTCTAAAATAATGCATGTGAATGGTATAATAGATAAAGCTATATATATCGCTGATGACTATGATATTTTATCATCTGTTGATAATTATCCAGATATTACTAGTACATCTACATTTTCATATTCTATTTGGGTAAAAAGAAATGCAATTGATAATACTGATTTTATATTTTCACAAGGAGTTTCAAGCAATTTCAATGAAATTGGGTTATTAATTGATTCTAATAATAAAATTAACTTTTATGTATACGGTAATGATGATATATTAACAACTGAAACATTTACAGATACTTCTAGATATATTCATATTGTAGCTATTATTGATAACAATAATACATCACTTTATATCAATGGTGAGTTTTATTCCACTATGCCGGTATCTGCAAATATATCAGAAGGTATTTTATATATTGGTAGCAGAGGATCTATTAGAACGCGATTATCAATTGACGAGTTTCGCATATATAATAGACCCTTAAATTCTTGTGATGTTTATGGATTATATAAAGACCTTTCGCAAAAATATGGACAATCTCAATATGAATTAACAATTAATGATGATATGGTTTGTGATGTTTTACTTGTTGGTGGTGGAGGTAGCGGGGCTAGTGTAGGTGGTGGTGGTGGTGCAGGTGATTTAATATATTATAATGATATTAATTTAACTTCTGGAACTTATACAATTAAAGTTGGTGGCGGAGGTTATGGCAATTATAGAGGTGATTCTGCACAAGGTGGTGGATATAATGGTTTTAATTCCAGTATTGAAGGAAATGGTATTAAAATAATATCAGCTGGTGGAGGTGGTGGCGGAGGGTTTGTAAACTCGCCTGCATCAGATGGCACACTTGTATCTTATAAAAATCCTTTAAATAGTGATATAGTATATTCTTCTGGTGCCGGTGGAGGTAATATTCAGGATTTTATAAAAGCTTCTGGTAATAATTATTCTGGCGACGGTGGCGATAATGCTGGATCTAGTGAAGCTGGTGGTGGAGGCGGTGGGGCTGGTGATATGGCAAGTAAAGGTTCTGATGCTGATGCCCCTGATAAAACAGCAAATGATGTTGGTGGTTTGGGTGGTAATGGTATTGTAAATGATATTACAGGGGCACAATTCAAATATGGTTATGGTGGTTATGGAAGTGGGGGTTCAATGCAAGATGGTTTGTTTTATGGAGTATATAGTGGATATTTTAGTGACAATGTTAGTTGGTTTAGTTCAAGAACTCCATATGGTTCTGGTTTTTCAACAAATGGTTCAAATGTAGGTACATTTACTAATAATGTAAGAACTGCTAATTCAGCAAATTATTATTCTATTCAATGGACGGGATATTTTAAAGCACAAGAAACAGGTACTTATACATTTTATACAAACTCTGATGATGCTTCTTATTTATGGATAGGTGAATATGCTGAAAGTGGTTTTACAACTAGTAATGCAACTGTAAGAAATGGTGGTACACATGGTATGACTACACGTTCAGGTACAATGGATTTAGTAGAAAATGTTTATTATCCTATTAGAATACAATTTGGTGAAAACTCTGGTGGTGATAATATAGTAGTTTATTTTAAAACACCTGGGAATGTTAATATATATGATGGTGTCGGATACTATTATTATTTAAATGGTTATCCATTAAATGGTTTAAATGGTACTGGTAATGGTGGTCAGGGCGGTAAGTTTTATATTGATCCTGAACTATATGGGAGAGGTGGTTCCGGAACAGTAATTATTAAATACAAAGCTAAATATACTAAACCTTCTTATAGTTTAACACAATGGACTTATGAACACGGAAATGATTTTGTTTATCATATGGGTAATGTGGGTATTGGTACAAGTAATCCAACTACAATGTTGGACGTTACTGGTGATATAACTGGTAATACTAAAAACTTTAAAATTGAACATCCTTTATTAAAAGATAGATGGTTGTATCATGGTACTATTGAAGCTCCTAGATATGAAAACATTTATCGTGGAAAAAAAACATTGAAGAATGGTAAGTGTTCCGTTGATATAGATAAAGAATGTAACGAATCAGGTGGAATGATCCCTGGAACATTTATGGCATTAAATAAAAATATACAATTATATCTGCAAAATAATGTAACATTTGATAAAGTTATTGGAGAAATAGTTGATGGAATTATAAGAATACGCTGTGAAAATACTGTTGATGATATTGAAATTGATTGGATGGTTATTGGAGAACGTAAAGATGGTACTGTTATCAATGAACCTATAACAAATCCAGAAGGTTGTTTAATATGCGAACATTATTTTACTGGTTATAATGATTATAATGTTGATTATTAAAAAGAGTACATAATTTTATTTTTATTTTATTTTTATAAACTTATAGATTTTTAAAGGATTTTTAAAATTATGTACTCGCGTTACTCATTTTACTATTTTTAATATATAAATAAATATAATTGTACAATTTATATAGAGAACTTTTAGTACATGCTTAATGTCTATTAAATTAATTAACAGTAATATAGTAATAAATGATGGAACTAGCAATTTTATTATGCAGAGAGTTCGTTCAAGTGGTAAGCAAAAAGATACTATTATATTAAATGAACCAACTGTTTCAGATGGTATTACTATAAATAGAGTATCTAATATTAGCGATGATAAATACATGGTATTTACATATGATGCTAACAAAAACTATAATAAAATAAGTACCGAAGATACTAATTTAATTGCTTGGTATAAATTTGACAAAAATGCAACAGATAGCAGTGGTAATTATAAAAATTTAACAGAACATAATTCACATGGATTTTATGATGATGCCGCTTTTTTTAGTGGTGATACATATTATCAAATTGATAATTATGGTTATTTTAGCAGAAAAGTATTTAGTATTGCTTTATGGGCTAAAATAGAACCTAAGAGTGGTCATCAAGCAATTGCTAGTTGTAGAGGCAATTTTGTTGGATGGACTTTATATCTTTATAATAATAACATACATTTATTGATTGGAACTGGTAATACACCTTGGGTTTCTATTGATATATATAGTGCATTTGCTACTTCTCCATCTACATGGAAACATTTAGTTATAACTTTTAATAAAAATACATCAACAATTAATATTTATATTAATGGTATTCTTACTAAAACAACAACAAATATAGCTTATCAAGTTTGTAATGTAAATAATTTTAGAATAGGCGCTGGTACAAATGAAGGTAATGCTGGATATCATATTCCTAATAAATCATTAATTAGAGATTTCCGCATTTATGATAAAGAATTATCATATAATGATGTTAAAACTTTATTTAATAATAATAAATCATATCCCACATTATTAATTGATAATGATTATTTAACAATCTGGAATAAATTTGAAAGTTCAATTGATGATAGTAGTGGTAATAATAATAATTTATTATCTACGGGTACAATTTCATATGATACACAGAGTTATGTTTTTAATAGTTCTATTTATTTATCTGGTAATTCGTTTCTAAGTACTCCTGATGATATTAATGCATATGAATTATGGAAAAACAAAGGCATTTCTTTATGTGCTTGGTTTAAGGTAAAATCAGAAAGTGATACATGGGCAGGTTTATTTGAAATATGTTTAGATAAAAACAACAGAATAAGTCTTGCCAGATCTGGCACAAATAATCATTTATGGATTGGCAAGTTAGCTAATGGAAGCACATGGTATGTTAATACTGATATTTCTAATAGTACTTTTTTTGAAGATATATGGCATCATTTGGTATTTACTATTGATAGTTCTGGAAAATGGGGTTTATATATAGATGGTATATTAAAATATACAGTAGATGATCATGTAATACCTTCAACACATAATTCAATATTGATAGGAAATACCATTGGTGAAGTTAATAGACAAATTGATGGAAATATTGATGACTTTCGTTTATATAGCAAATCACTCAATGAAATAGAAGTATTGGAATTATATAACAGAAATAATCAAAATTATCATTTAAATCGCACTGAATATAACTTAACTTTTCATGAAGATACATATTGTGATATTTTAGTTGTAGCAGGTGGTGGTGGAGGTGGTATGGATATGGGTGGTGGAGGAGCAGGCGGTGGTGTTATATATAAAAAGGATTATCTTGCAAAAGCTAATGAGAAATTATTAATATATAT
>Ga0315315_10002634_pt1 | contig 16410 bp, 16 predicted proteins | sample M140m3416metaG_FD_203699 | JGI IMG/M metagenome (GOLD analysis project Ga0315315, IMG submission 203699) | Ammonia-oxidizing marine archaeal communities from Monterey Bay, California, United States - M1 40m 3416 | ecosystem: Environmental > Aquatic > Marine > Intertidal zone | place: USA... | reverse complement strand
CAATTAAAAGACCTCGCTGTAAAAAAACCCTAGACTAAATTTTTTAGTATTTTCGTGCCATAGCGATTGCTGCTATATACAAGATAGGAGAAATAATTAACCAAGGTAATTGTGTTTGAAGCATGACGCTTCTTTCATTAAATTCAAATAGTAGCGGGTTAAAGAATTGCCCGGTTGGAGCCAAAGGGGCCCATGAGAGTGACTTACCTTCAGATAACTGATCATGATACAAAAAAAGCTCTACAAAAATATTCTGCGTTATACACCATATAAATAAAATGCTAAATGCAGACCAGTTCCATGCCTGAAAAACCTGATTATTTTTTCCGCTGAATTTCCACATCAGCCACAAACCACCCAGTGAGATTGTTCCAGCATCTGCCATTGAGTTTAAAAGCCAGTTAATATGAAGAGGAATCCATTGATTTAAAGCCTCCGATCTTCTTATATTCACCGGATCTCCATCAATCCACCCATAGGTAAACCAAAGCTCCCAACCTAATGAGCACAAAAGAAAAGATCCTATGTAAATTGATGGTACCCAGAGCGGGATTCTATCTTTTTTATAAAAATAAATAATTAGAGGAGCAAGGGCACTAACATAAACAATTGTTATTACTCTTAACTCCTCTAACGTCATTTTTTATAATGGGCGTCTTAAGTATATTTGACTCGCCCCATCTTGAGTGACTAATTCCCAGCCTTCTTGACCAAGCTTATTTAATTCAATCCTAGACATTTCATATTTCCAATGGACTGCATTCTTGTATTCAATTTTGAATGCTTCTGTCTCTTCATTTGAATAACCCATTGAAGTTGAATTGCTGTGATCAACAATTTTATATTCCCATTTAGTCATTTTCCATCTCCTGCCGGTTGGCAATAAGATGCGTTCCTTCAGTATTATTACTTACTTCCGTCCCAAGAAAAGGATGAACGATATAGTTATTAAACAAATATCAATCATCTCTGTCAATCTAGACTTATCAGAGTATCGTTTACTTATTTGTAAAAGGCTATAAAATGCCTTACCTATAGGAACGGAGAGATGGCAGAGCGGTTGAATGCACTGGTCTTGAAAACCAGCAAACCTTCGCGGGTTTCCAGGGTTCGAATCCCTGTCTCTCCGCCAGTTTTAGTTACTCAAACTAGAATATAACAAGGTCTTTAACTCTTCTCGCAATGGATATTTATCTGAAGGCATGTATTGGGTCATCATAGTGGCAGTAACATTATTTTTTCTATCAACCCAAAAAATTGTACTTGCAGCTCCTCCCCAAAAAAATTCTCCTTTAACAGAATAAGTGCCAGCTAATCCAGGATCCATAATCGTGCCTACTGTTAACCCCATGCCAACACCTTTTAATCCAAATGCAGCTCCATCAGACAGAATCGCATCTGATAGATGGTTCTTTGCCATTAATTCTACAGAGGCCTTACTAAGAATCCTCACACCGTTTAAGACACCTCCATTCAAAAGCATCTCTGCAAATTTACTATAGTCATCAATGTTCGAGACCAAGCCGGATCCTCCATCAAACAATTGTGACGAGTTAGTTAGATATGGAGATTGATCGAATGTATCAATTGCTCTGAGTTCTTTAGAAAACATTAATTCAGCTTGATTTAATCCAGATGGAGCCACAACCTCACCATCTCTAGAGAATGCTCCTGAAGTATAAAGAGTCGTAAATGAATCTTTATCATTTGGATTCACTGAAAAGCCTATACTTTTAAGATTTAGCGGGTCAAAAATATTTTTTTGTAAATACTCAGCAAATGTCATTTTAGAAACCACTTCTACAATACAACCCAAGATATCCATATTAATTCCATATGACCACTTTTCACCAGGATTATGGAGCAGAGGGGCAGCAGCCGCAGCAGCAGCAAATTGACAGGTATTACCGGGAAATTTATTTAACTCCGCGTCAAGAGCACCAAAATAATATGGGCGAATATTGTATTTTCGATATATTTGATTGACTGGTCCTTCGCCAGCCCAGCTATAAGTTAGTCCGCTCGTATGAGTCAATAGATCTCTAATCGTAATCTCTCTTTTTGGTTTTACGACATAGTCCTGAAAGTCAAGATTGATAACTTTTGTATTTTTAAATGCTGGAATGTATCTAGAAACTTTGTCATTCAGTCTTAACTGTCCATTTTCAATGAGCTGCATAATTGCAACACCAGTGACAGGTTTTGTCATGGAGTAGATTCTATAAACAGTTTTTTGATCTACATTTATTTGCTGATCAATATCAGCATATCCATATGCATGGCGATATATTTCTTTATTATTTTTTTTGATAAGTATGGAAAGATTTGGGAGATTTCCATTATCAACATATGCATTGAAATGATTTGTTATTTTTTCCTTATCATCTATATCTAATATGCTTGCATTGATTTGAAATGAAATTAGTAAAAATACTAATAATGATATAAAGATTCTCATAAATTTACCCTATAATTTATTTCAACCATTCTATTACACAAACCAAGCAATGACATCATCAAAGATAAACCTAAGCAAACCACCAAAATTTCTTTCTATTCTTGGCGCAAGTGATGTTACTTTTGACGAAAAAAAAGAAACTATGACGATGCATTTTGATATAGGGGAAGAGCTGACTCACTCAGATGGCGCTTTTGTCCAAGGCGGTTTTATAACAGCTATGCTTGATACTTCAATGGCTCATCTTTTAATATTTAAAACTAATGGTGAATACAATCCTTTAACATTAAATATTAATGTTAATTTTTTAGCTCCAGGCACTCCTGGCAAATTTATCTCATCAGCTACTATTAATAAGACTGGCAAAAGTATTTCTTTTACTTCTGCTGAACTACATCAAGGCGATAGATTAGTTGCAACAGCTACAGCAACAAATAAATTTTTAAAACTATAATCCAATGACTAAAAAGAAACTTAGCCCATGGAATAATAATTTAAAATTTATACACAGCTTGAAGCCTGAAACAAATTTTAAATCTAATGACCATCCATCTAAACCCAATTACTTAAAGCGCTCAAACTGGGCAGCATTTCCCGGCATAGATGGATTTCAAAATTTGTCTCCTGATAATTCATTGTCTCTTGATGAAAAAGAATTCGATGTTTTTTTTATTCATCCAACAGGGTATTTTGAAAAAAATTGGAATTCACCAATTGATCCGACAAGTGCAGCATTTGAGAGGACAGGCAGTCACCTAGCAACTCAAGCATCAGCATTTTCAGAAACCTGTAATGTTTATGCTCCATATTATCGTCAAGCTACTTATTTTTCATTTTTTAATACAGATTCAAACGATGGTTTTGATGCTCTTGATCTAGCTTATAAAGATTTGTCTGATGCTTTTAAAATTTTTTTACAAGAACACAACAATGGAAAACCTTTTTTTATTGCAGGTCATAGTCAAGGAGCGCTGCATGGACAAAGATTGATTAATGAATTTGTATCACAAAAAGATTCTTGTAAAAATTTTATTGCTGCATATTTAATTGGATACATTTTACCTACCAAGCACTTTGATGGGATGTACCCGGATATATCTATCTCTAAATCAAACATTGATCAACAAGTGATTATTTCATGGTGTACTGGTATTGAGGGTTTTAGACGAAGCAGAGCAAAATCCTTATTTTGGACCCCTGATGGTTGGATGTTAGAGCCTATGGAGCAATCTCTTGTATGTCAAAATCCATTCTCATGGAATGATCATCTTGATTGGTATGACGATCCAAACAATATATCCATTAGACTAAAATCGGATAAGCTCTCACTTGCGGACTATTACGCAACTAAAAACACTTATTCAAAACTATCCATTGAAGCTATTACTGGGCTTAGTTTTGAGGCGAGAATTTCTACTACTTCCATGCTTGAAACCAGAGGCCCATTGATTGAAAAAATTAAAAGATTTGCCAATGAAGGCGATCTTCATAATTTTGATATATCTCTTTTTTGGGGCGCTATTAGAAAAAATGTTAAAGAAAGAGCAAATGCATATGCGTCATAACATCCTATTATTAGCAGTATTAATTTTTTCAATGAAAATCTTTTCTTTTGACGAGGGCTTCGCAGATAATAATTCAATTAATATTGCTTATAGAGACTATGGGCCAGTAAATGCTAAGCCAATTCTATTGGTGACCGGGCTCGGAGCTCAACTAACCTTATGGCCAGAATTTTTAATTAAGGATTTACAAGCAAATAATTTTAGACCGATAGTATTTGATAATCGTGACGTTGGATTATCTACTCGTTTTACATCCAAACCATCCCAAACATTAAATTATTTAAAATATTTTATGTTTATTCCAATCAATTCTGAATATACCATTCAAGATATGGCTTCTGATGGTATAGCTGTGCTTGATCATTTGAATATAGATGATGCACATATTTTAGGAATGTCGATGGGGGGAATGATTGCTCAGGTTTTAGTTGCACAGCATCCGGAAAGAGCAAAATCATTTACCATGATTTCTTCGACGGCCTCAACACCAAATCCATTTAACGGGCCAAAATTTAAGGTCACTCAACAGTTACTCAAAAGATCTGCAGCTAAAGATGATATTGAAGGCAGAATTGATCAATCTATTAAGCTATTTCATCTAATTGGTACACCAGGTAAGAACTATGATACTCCTCAATTTCGAGAAAATATGCGTGCTTATATTGCAAGAGGGGGAGATGATGGAGGCTTTCTTCGACAGATGGCTGCAATTATTGGGTCAAAGAATAGAAAAGAGCTAGTTCAATCAATTAATACTCCAACGATAATCATTCACGGAGATATTGATCCCCTGATTAAGGTAACAAATGCTTATTCAGCAAATAAGCTTATCCAATCTAGTGAGCTAGAGATTGTTTCAGGAATGGGTCATATGCTTGATGAGGAATCATATGCAAAATTCCAAAACCAATTTATTTCATTCCTCAATAAATAATTTTACGCAAAAGAAAAAAATAATTTATTGGACTATTTGTTTCAAAAATAGCTTTACAATGTTGAACCATGACAATCCAAGCTAAAGAAAAATTCTTTTACGCTTCCGGCAATATTGCAAATGGAGTTAAGGCAGATGCCTTTACATTTTTCTTATTATTTTTTTATTCAAATGTAATTGGATTAACACCAGGATTAGCTAGCCTAGCAATTTTTATTGCATTGATGATTGATGCATTTACTGATCCATTAATGGGCATTATTTCAGATAGAACTCAGCACCGGTTAGGTAGAAGGCATCCATACTTTCTTCTGGGAATGATTCCAATGGGATTATCTTATTTTATGCTTTTTTCTATCCAATCGAGTTGGGGCCTTTCTCAGCAGCAGTTGTTTTTATGGATGTTGACCTTCACAGTTTTAACCAGAATTGGCATGACAATGTTTGATGTCCCTCATCGATCATTGGGAAGCGAGATGTCTAGATCCTATACAGAAAGAACGTCTATATTTGCTGCAAGAGAGATGATGGGGTGGGGCGGAGGTCTTTTTAATGCATTCTTAGCTTACACGGTCTTTTTTAAAGATACTCCTGAATATATACCTGGAACTCAAAATCCAGAGCCATGGGTATATTATGGGATGACTGGGGCATTATTGATGTGTGGTGCTGTGTTGATTACCTATTTCGGTACATTGAAATATCGTGATAACTCTTACAAGGATATATCCTCTTTTGACTTAAAATTAATATTTACTCAAATTTACATAGCTCTTAAGAATAAATCCTTTTTAATTTTTTTCTTTGGTTATTTATTTATTGCTATTAGCTGGGGTTTGAACAGCTCTCTTCAAATATATATGAATACTTATTTTTGGGAATTTAAATCTATCATGATCGCTTCATTTTTAGGTATCTATGTTCTCTCCACATTCACAGCTTTTATATTAGTTCCAAGATTAGTTTTATACATTGAAAAAAGGGCTATTCTTTTGTTTGCTATTGCTTTTGCAGCATTGGTGCCTCCAATACCGATTATTCTATTCATCAATGGCATGCTTCCACAGCCTGGTTCTTGGAATCTATTTTATTCTCTTGTCCCTTTTATATACATTGCGAATACTTGTTTATCATCAAGCGCAATCATCAGAGAATCTATGCTAGGTGATATAAGCGATGAGGTTGAGTTAGATAGCAAAATTGGTCAGCAAGGCTTAATGTTTGCTTCAAGCTCATTAATAGGTAAATTAAATACAGGATTTGGAATTTTAGTTGCTGGTATTGCTCTTGAGCTTATTGGCTTTCCCCAAGGCTCGGAAGTGTCCCCTAATGCAGATCAGATATTTAGCTTGGCTATGGTTCAGGGTCCCTTGGTAGCTGTTTTGATGATTATTCCCTTTGGCATTTTTTCACTGTACAAGATTAATCGAAAAAGACATGAGTACATTATTTCCCAGCTAGAGCTTGGATAATGTTCAGCTAATGTATAATTAAGCTATGGATATAAATACCAAAAATACGCCCAAACGAACAAAGAAAAAAGATTTAATTCTTGATTCTGCTATTTCTATTTTTTCTCAACATGGGTATTACAACACCAAGCTTGATCAAATCACCAAATCATTAGATTTAACTGATAAATCTATTTATTACTATTTTAGTAGCAAGGGTGATTTATTTCTGGAAGTCATCCTTTCTATCCAGACTAAGCTTGATAAATTAATTGAATCTATCAATAAAATAGATGACAACCATCTGATGAAGATAAAAACTTATACAAATAAAGCAATGACTATAAATGGATTAACGCTACTGATGTCATTACCAAAATCATTATCTGAATTCGCAAAATACGATGCTATAAAAGCCAATGAGGCCAATCAATATAAAATGTGGACAAATTGGTTTAAAAAAGGCCAAGCTGATGGTTCGATGATTCACGGAAATCCAGAGGAGTATCGTAACTTTCTTTTTGGATCTTTGTTTTATTTGCATCAATGGTATGCGATAAAAGATAACGAGTCATATGCTCACATCCAACCATTTATTGAAAAAATGATTGATAGGATGTATTCAACACAACTTCAGAGACTCCAGTGAAAGCCCCTCATATAATTACTTTAATTCTTTGGGCATTCGGAATAGTAAATTTATTTGAACCATTTAATGGATGGATTTTTTATGCAGCATCTGGAATTTTTTATTTGCTACTTGTTGCTCATTTAGTTGAATGTGTTGTCTATAGAAATAAAATATTTAAATCGAATGATTCTCCTTTTGTAGCTTTCTCAATGACTTTGATATTTGGAGTTATCTATCTCGGCTCAATTCAGGAGTCTTAATATTTGGAAGTATTAGATGAGGGAGCAAAAATCCCAAGGGGCTCAATGGGCGTATGGACGCTTGCTTGGCCTTCTATCATTACTAATTTATTTTATGCAACAAGTTCAATTGTTGCGATAAAAGTTGTTGGCAATCTGGGACCTGATGCCATTGCTGCAGCTGTAACAGGCCAAAGAGTTACATTTATTTTGCAAGCTGTACTCACAGGAGTCTTAGCTGGTTCGACTGCACTTATAGCTAGAAATTGGGGAGCTAATGATCGATTAGAGGCTGGAGTTTTTTTTACCAGAACTGTGCAATTGGTTCTAGTATTATCATTAATATCTGCTGTCTGTGTTTGGCAATTTGCAGAGCCGCTAGTAAGATTTTTTGGGCTTAAAGATCAAGCTCTTATACTATCTATTGAGTACCTAAAAGCTATATCTCCTTTCTATATTGCCTTTGGTTGTGGAATGGGCTTAATCACAGCTCTTAGGGCAGTTGGTGATGTAAAGACTCCATTAGTCATTGGCTTAATCATGAATTTATTCGCAATATTTTTTATGTTAGTTTTTGTTAATGGTTGGCTAGGATTTCCTCAGTATGGAGTTGTTGGTGCAGCTTTTGGAAATGGTGTATCTTTTGTTATAGGCGCATCATTACTAATTGTATTTTGGTTATCAAATCAATTGCCTGTTCGTTATTTTTCTATATTTAGCTTCGACACAATTAGGGTAAAAGAAATATTTCAGGTTGGATTACCAGCAGCGCTTGAGCAGGTAATTTTTCAAATTGGTATCACAGCGTTTCTTATATTGGTTGCTTATTATGGAACTGAAGCTTATGCAGCTTATGGAATAGGAGTTCAAATATTGTCCTTTTCATTTGTAATTGGATTTGGTTTCTCAATTGCTGGAGCTACTCTCGTTGGGCAGCATTTGGGAGCTCAGAACAAAGATCAGGCAAAACGAGCCGGTTGGGGTGCCATGAGATTGTCAATTATTTCGATGACATTTTTTGGCGTCCTTATAACTGTGTTTGCTGAACCTTTAGCTAGATACATGATTGATAATGATGAAGTAGTTCGCTTAACTGTAATTTTTATTTGGTTGCTTGGATCAATGCAACCATTGATGGCCATTGAATTCTCTCTTGGTGGAGCTTTAAGAGGTGCTGGGGATACTAAAACCCCACTAGCTATTACATTGACGTGTTTGCTCTTTATTAGGGTTTTTCTTGCAGTAATTTTCTTTTTGCTTGACGCAAGGATTGAAATTATATTTTCAACACTGGTTGCAGATTACATTGTAAAGGGATTTTTGTATGTTGCTAGATTTAGATCTGATAGATGGATGAATGCAATAAAATCTAAGGAAGCTGGTTAGCTAACTTCTGTATTGCCTCACACATTCTTTTCCAAAGTTTGGTTTCAGCAGCACTAATTTTTTTTGATTTTAAGTTATTGATAAATGCTATTAGTAAATCTTTAATCTCATCATTTGTATTTTTTGTACCAGAGAATTTTTCTTGAAGCATTTGTAGTGATAATTTTTGCTTAATTATCTTATCAGTATCAGGTGGCTCTATTTTTGCTATTAACTCGAGTTTGACTGTGCATTCTTGAAGCTTATCTTTGTTGCCAGTATAAAGTGGTTTTTTTAAAGCTTTAAATATCTCATTATGAATAGACAAATGATTTTCATCTGCTGTCTCCAGAAGGGTTAATAAGTCTTGGTAGACCTTAATCTTATCTGCATTAATTTTATCAATTTTTTTATTTTCATAGGCTTTGATAGCTTTTTGAAGATTGCTAAACTCAGGAGATTTTCTAGTTTTATTAAGCTCAGAAACACTGTTTTTAATATCTTTAATCGAACAGTCTTCTGATTGAAGTTCAGCAGTTAGGCCTTTGATCACTTCAAGTTCATTGTTTATTATTGCTTTATCAGCTTCAAAAAATCGATCGGCAGCTTGATTTAATTTTTTCCATAATATGGGCTCATTTTTTTTGCCAGCAGGCCCAGCATCTTGATAATCACGTTTAATTTTTTTAAATTTTTGAATACAAGCCTGAGTATCTTCATCATTGATTAATTTAACTTTTTCAATCAATGATTCCTTGATTTTATGGTTTTTATTCTCCTGATCTTTAATTGCATTATTAATAGGTTTTCTTGCATCTTGATAAGCGGTCTTGAGTTTTGAAAAATCCTCATCAAGAACCGGAGCATAGCTTTGCCATGTTTGAAAAGTTTTGCTTAGAAATTTGCTCATCTCAATTAATCCCGGCCATTTATCGGAATTATCATTGCTATATTGAATGAGTGTTTGAATTATCTTTTCTCTTTCCTGAGCATTAGAGATTTTTATATTTTTTAATTCCTCATAATATTGAGCACAAGGCTCCCAAGCTTTGTCTGTTAGCTTCTTAAAAGTGATCCACTGTTCTCGTCCAGCAGGCTTGGATGTTTGGTCTAGTAATTGCCACTTCGTTTGAAGTCCGTGAATTTCATTTGCTTGTTTTTTTGGATTCTCATGGGGTTCAGCTATTAAGGCTTCAATTTCTTTAATAATTTCATTTCTTTTTGGGTTTGTTGCAAAAGATGAAATGTCATTAAAGTATCTAGACTGAGCAGACATAAAGTTAAATCTATGTCTAAGTTTATTTGATACCTTGCCCTCAGCTTTCATAGTTCTTGAGACTTCATTCACAAGTTTTTGAGCCAAACGAATTTCTCCAGCTTCAAAATGCTTTTCAGCTTTGTCTAGTGATTCAAATAAAATTTTATGAGTTTCCACAATAGTTTCTTTTGATGTTTATAATTATCTCTAAATGAGAAAAAGAATTTTAACAGGAATTACAACAACTGGTACTCCTCACATTGGAAATTATTTAGGCGCCATCAAACCCGCGCTTGAATTAGTTGCTCCTGATAATGACTCATATTTTTTTCTTGCGGACTATCATGCATTAATAAAACAAACAGATCCCAAAGAAATTGAAGCAAGTGTTAAAAATGTTGCATTAGCATGGCTATCATCTGGCTTGAACCCAGATCAGTCTCATTTTTATAGACAATCTGATATTCCTGAAGTGCATGAACTAACTTGGATATTAAATTGCAGCGCAGCTAAGGGCTTGTTGAATCGAGCTCATGCCTATAAAGCTATTGTTGCTGAAAACACTGAATCTGGTGGCGATGAGGATAAGGCTATAAATATGGGCCTTTTTTCATATCCAGTTTTGATGGCTGCTGACATATTAATTTTTAATGCAACTCATGTTCCTGTTGGCCCAGATCAAGCTCAACATATGGAGATGACTCGAGATATTGCAGGTAAATTTAATCACACTTACTCAAACGTACTAACGCTTCCTGAGGCAATTATACAAAGTGAAATATCAGTACCAGGAACTGATGGTAGAAAAATGAGTAAGTCATATAACAACATCATTCCCTTTCTATCAACAGAGAAAGCTTTGCAAAAATCTATTGCAAAGATTATTACAAACTCATTAGAACCAGGCGAACCTAAAGATCATAAGAGCTGTACTCTTTTTCAACTATATTCTTTGTTCGCTAATGCTGAGGAGATCAATAATATGAAGCTATCATATAAAGATGGAATTGGCTGGGGAGATGTTAAGAAAGATTTATTCACTGCTATCAATAATGAAATAGTCCCTATAAGAGAAAAATATCACGCATTAAAAGAACAACCAGATCTATTGAATGATTTATTTTCTGACGGAGCTCGGAAAGTTCAACCTCAAGCTCAAGAGCTTGTGGGTAAATTACGTGAGCTTGTAGGCATCTCAAAAATTGTCTAACCCCACAGCTTGGTTAAAATTTGGTTTATTTGCAGTAGGACTGGGTCAATCTTTTGCTTTTGTTTTGGTGCCTCCATTAGCAAGAGACTTAGGTTTATCTGTCATCGAAACATCAACAATCTTTTCAATCTCTGCAGTTGCTTGGGCTATAACTAGCGCGTCATGGGGTAGAGCTTCTGATAAGTATGGACGACGTAACATAGCAGTTATAGGTCTTGTAGGTTACTCAGTTTCAATTATTGCGTTAATCACCCCTTTATTTCTTGTTGAGCAGAAGATTTTAGATCTGGTTTATCTTTTGCCTCTACTAATATTGGGTCGATTGATTAATGGCTTAATTGGCTCGGCAACAAGACCTGCTGCTTTTGCTTACATGGCAGATATCTCAGATAGATCAAAGCGAACAAAAAAATTTGCAAGACTTGAATCTAGTTTTTTACTTGGAACAATTATGGGACCAATGCTGGGAGGTTTTTTATTTCTATATTCAAAGAGCTTGCCTTTTTATGTTTTTGCTTGCTGCGGTTTTATTGCATCCATAGGTATTTATATTAGCTTTCCAAAACACATTATTCCTAAAGAAAAAGTTGAAAAGGTGATTACAAAATTATCATATAAAGATAAGTCTGTATGGCCATTTTTATTTATTGCTGCATTGTCATCGCTTTGCCAAGCATCTTTACTGCAATCCATAGGGTTCTTTATAACTGATGTATTTTCGGATGAAAAAGATTTACCGTTGGTTATTAGCTTAACTTTCGTTGTGTTGTCTATATCAACGGTTGTAAGTCAATATATTTTTACTGATCTAAAACCCATAGCTAATAATAAGTTACTAATATACGGCACTTTTTTAATTACAATTTCATATATTATGGCAGCTTTATCATCATCGATTGCTGTATTTTATTTAGCTATGATGATTAATGGCTTTGGCAGCGGTATGTTTAGACCTGCAAATGCTTCCTCTTTATCTTTAGCCCAAACTCCAGATAATCAAGGCAAAGCTGCTGGATACTTAGGTTCTGTTATACCAATAGGGCACGTTTTGACACCGATAGTGGCAATGCCTATCTATCAGCTTGGACCAGACTATCTATATTTTTTTAGCGCTTCTCTGTGCTTTATTTCCTTATTATTTATAATAGGGCATCCATTATTAAGAGATCATGAACAAGCCAGCGTTATTACTAATTAATCTAGGAACTCCAGATTCACCTTCATACTTAGATGTTTTTAAGTATTTAAGAGAATTTTTAATGGATGCTAGAGTTATTGATGTTCCATATGTATTAAGATTTTTGCTGGTAACTTTAATCATCTGTCCTTTCAGGTCATTTAGTTCAAGTAAGATCTACAAAAAATTATGGGATCTTTCAGGTGGAGTTTCTCCATTACTTAAAAATACTGAAGAATTAACAAAAAAATTAAATCAGCAACAAGATAAATTTAATATTTATTATGCTATGCGATATCAGTCGCCAAGCATCCAACAAGCTCTTGATGAAATTAAGCAATCAAACCCATCTGAATTAATTATTTTGCCTCTATTCCCTCATTATGCCTCTGCGACTTCTGGAAGCGTCTATGAGGAAGTAACTAAAAGACTTTCAAAGGAATGGGTGATTCCTTCATTTAAGTTTATATCACAATATTATGATCACCCATCGTTTATAGATGCATGGGTTGATGCAGCAAAAGGTTTTAATCTTTCGGATTATGACAAAGTCATATTTAGCTATCATGGTTTACCTAATTCTCAAGTAGATAAGGTTTATCTGGATAATCAATGTGATGGCAAGAATTGTGAGCACGAAATCAATGAAGAAAATAAGTATTGCTATAAAGCTACTGTTTATGAAACCTCAAAACTTATAGCAGATAAATTATCACTCACAAGAGATGAGTATGAGGTTACCTTTCAATCACGCCTAACTAATAATTGGCTAGAGCCTTTTTCTGATGATGTTTTAAAAAGCCTGCCAGCTCAAGGGAACATGAAAGTTCTTGTTTTCTCTCCTGCATTTACAGCTGACTGTCTTGAAACAGTCATAGAGATCGGTGATGAATATCAAGAACTTTTTATCGAGGCTGGCGGTCAAACGCTAGATTATGTTCCATCATTAAATTTTTCAGATGCGTGGGTTCAAGCTATTATAGATATTACAAATTCAAAATAAGGATCAAAATGTTTAAAGAGGATGTTTTAAAAGGAAAGAAAATATTGGTTACTGGCGGAGGGACTGGCTTGGGCAAAGAGATGTCTGAGCATTACGTTCAGCATGGAGCTGATGTAGTTATCTGCGGAAGAAGAGAAAGTGTATTAGCTGATACAGCTAAAGAATTTAAGGACAAGTATGGAGCGGATGTTCGCTATCAACCCTTAGACATTCGTTCACCGCAAGATGTTGAAGATTTTATTGAATCCATTTTTCAAGAAGGCCCACTTCATGGCTTGGTTAATAATGCTGCAGGTAACTTCATCTCTCCTACAAAAGATTTATCAGCTAGAGGCTTTGATGCTATTGCCAATATTGTTTTTCATGGCACATTTTATGTAACTAATGCGGTAGGAAAAAAATGGCTTGAGCAAAATATCAAAGGGTCAATTATTTCTATACTTGCAACTTGGGTTTGGACGGGCTCTCCCTTCGTTGTTCCTTCTGCAATGTCAAAATCTGCCCTTAATACCATGACAAAATCACTTGCAGTAGAGTGGGGACCTCATGGAATAAGAATAAATGCAATTGCGCCAGGACCATTTCCGACTGAAGGTGCTTGGGCAAGACTTAGCCCTAAGGGAGCTTTAGATGATGAGTCTAGCTCCATGAGTACCATCCCAATGGGAAGGGTGGGTGAAATGAGCGAATTACAAAATTTAGCAACTTTCTTAATGGCTGATGGATGTGAGTATTTAACAGGGCAAACAATTGCGCTTGATGGCGCTCAGTATTTATCAGGCGGGGGAACTTTCTCGCAACTTTCTAAGATGTCAGAAGAAGATTGGGCTGATATTAGAAGTATGATTAAAAAGACGAATGATTCAGATAAACAGAAAAGATCAACTTAATGATAATTACTTGACTTGGAGTTTTCTTTAACTGTTAGACTAATAAACTGTTTTTAAAATAAGGAGTAAAAATGGAACATCAGCAAATGCAAAATATTCTTGAAAAACAAAAAGCATACTTTATAAAAAATGGCCCTCCATCATACGACCTACGTATTGATAGATTAGATCGAATGAAATCTTTGGTTATGGAAAATCGATACAAAATAGTAGATGCGCTAAATGAAGATTTTGGAGTAAGATCTAAAAATCAATCCATGGCTACCGATGTTTACACAATCGTCCCAAGCATTGAGTATGCAAAGAAAAATCTAAAAAAATGGATGACAGGATCAAAGAGAAAGGCGAATTTCCCATTAGGCCTTTTAGGCGCCAAAGCCTATGTTGATTATGAGCCTCTTGGGACCGTGGGAATGATATCTCCATGGAATTTTCCTATGTTTTTAACATTTTCTCCTGCCGCCTCAATATTTGCAGCTGGTAATCAAATTATGCATAAGCCCAGTGAATATACTGAGCAATCAGCAAATTTAATGAAAGAGTTATGTGATACTGCTTTTGATGAAGAGGAATTTGCAACCATTCTTGGTGGGCCAGATGTTGGCGCGACATTCACTCAACAAAAATTTGATCATCTTTTGTATACAGGCAGCGGCGCTGTTGCAAAACATATTATGAAAGCAGCCTCAGAAAATTTAGTTCCAGTAACTTTAGAGCTTGGTGGCAAATCTCCTGTTATTGTAAGTAACACTGCTGATAGTGTTATAGCAGCTAAAAGAATAATGCTGGGTAAAACAATGAACGCCGGTCAAATATGTTTAGCTCCAGATTATGTGATGGTTCACTCAGATAAAAAAGATGAGCTTGTTTCTGGTATGAAAGATGCTGTAGCGGATTTTTATCCTGATTTAAAGCATAACGATGACTACACATCTATTGTTAATCAAAAACATTTTGATCGATTACAGGGTTTGTTAAATGATGCAAAAGAAAAAGGTGCGCAGATTGATGAGATCAACCCAGCCAATGAGGATTTTTCGCAACAAGAAGCATTTAAAATCCCTCCCACGCTTGTCATGAATCCAACTGATGATATGGAAATTATGAAAGAAGAAATCTTTGGTCCTTTATTACCTATAAAAGAATTCACCGAGATTGATGAAACTATTTCATATGTAAATAAAAATGATAAGCCATTGGGTTTATATTATTTTGGATCTAATAAAAATGAAGAAGACCATGTTCTTACAAGAACCTCATCGGGCGGCGTCACAGTTAACGATGTATTAGGGCACATTCAGCAAGAAGATTTGCCTTTTGGTGGTGTGGGACCATCTGGAATAGGTAGCTATCATGGTGAAGAAGGCTTCAAGACTTTTAGTAATGCAAAAGCTGTTTACAAGCAAATAGGATCGAGATTTGATAAGTTATTATCTGCAATCCGTCCCCCATATAAGGGCGATATTGAAAAGGTTCTCAAGCAGATAACCTAAGTGTCATGAGCTCATTGCCTATTTACTTGGGCTACAAGTATTTCCGTTCAAAGAAGGGTGCATTTGCATCCTTCACTTCTTTGATGGCTATTGCAGGTCTTTCACTCGGTGTTGCCGCTTTAGTTATTGTCTTATCCGTTATGAATGGTTTTGAGAAAGAATTGCAAACCAGAGTTTTAGGTGTAGTTCCTCAATTAATAATTCGCTCAAATGAAACCTTGAATAATTATGATGAAATAATTTCTCAATTAACCATTGCAGATGATGTAATTAACGCGAGTCCTTACATTGAAACTCAGGGGTTAATGAGTGCTAAAAATAGATCAAGAGGTGTTTTTGTTACAGGAATTAAACCTCAACTAGAGGATTCTATGTCTATTCTTCCACAATATATGGCTAGTGGATCGCTTGATAATCTGTCTTCAAAAAAAGGAGTGGTTATAGGCTCTTGGTTAGCTAGGTACTTAGGGGTAGAAGTTGGCGATAAGGTTAATATCACAACTACCAACTTGCGCTCATCAATTTTAGGCACTTTTCCAAGAACTATATCTTTAGATATTGTTGGTATATTTGAACTCAAAGCTGAATTAGATCAATCACTTGTTTTAATTCATCATGATCTAGCAGCTAATATTTTGAACCTTCCAAAAAATGCTACAGAAGGTATCAGGGTTAAAACGAATGATTTATTTAAGGCTAATTCAATCGGTTTTAATTTGCTGGCTCAACCATTTTT
>Ga0315315_10002633_pt1 | contig 16412 bp, 10 predicted proteins | sample M140m3416metaG_FD_203699 | JGI IMG/M metagenome (GOLD analysis project Ga0315315, IMG submission 203699) | Ammonia-oxidizing marine archaeal communities from Monterey Bay, California, United States - M1 40m 3416 | ecosystem: Environmental > Aquatic > Marine > Intertidal zone | place: USA... | reverse complement strand
TGGGCGGTAGACAATCAAAATGAACGATGTTGCGGGTGGTGGCTCGGGATTCGCTGCCTGATGAGGTAAAATCGGCTTAATATTAGGTTTGACGCCAAGATTTCCAATGTCGCGTCGAGCGGGGTTACCAGCCAAAAACAATGAACTGGACCAGAATTGCGAGTGGCTTGCTAAAGTTGGCCAAACATGGCGATCAAGGAAATCAGGAACCGGAGTATAGGAGCGGGCAGGAATTGTCACAACGAGCATTTTCCAACCGTCAGGCTTCCGCCCAGCAGCCGATTCATGATTTTGCTGACGACGCGGGTGGTTTGTCTGCCAAAGACCACGCGGGGGACTCTGCGGAACATTTTGCGGACGAGCATCCCAAGCGGGTTGTTTTCTTGACGGCGGGGGCGGCCGGTATGTATTGCGGCAGTTGCATGCATGACAACGCTTTGGCTCGGGAGTTGCGAAATCAGGGCGTCGACTGCCTGTTGCAGCCTGTCTACACCCCCATCCGCACCGACACATTGAATATCGCTGACCCCCGCGTTTTTTTCGGTGGGATTCACATATACCTGCTCCAGCGAATGCCATGGCTCAAACACGTGCCGGCGTCAATTCGTCGCACACTGGATTGGTCTCCTTTGATACGGTTGGCGACACGCAGGTCCCATGCGACTGACGCAAACCAGTTAGGGCAACTGGCAATCTCAATGCTGCGGGGTGCCGAGGGAAGGCAATCGCAGGAAGTTGCCAGGTTGACGGATTGGCTTGCTGGGGAGGTCAAGCCGCACGCACTTGTCTTGAGCAATATCTTGATCGGCGGCGCATTGCCGAGTATTCGCAAACGGCTTCCGAACACTCGCTTGGTCGTTGTCCTCCAAGGCGATGACATTTTTCTTGACCATCTTCCCGATCAGGCTCGCAGTGAGGTAATTCGCTTGTGTCAGGAACTGGTTCCAGTCGTTGATCGATTTGTAGTCAATAGCCAGTTCTATGCCGACAAAATGGGAGAGATGTTGAATATCCCTTCCGAGCGTTTTGAAATTGCTCCCCTGTCAATCGACGTAACGCCATTCAATCGCGACGACGGTGTCACCAATCAGCGCACGCCCGCTGCCCACGCTGCGGCTTCAAGTCTATTTCAACGTTCAGAGTCCGATGCGAGTTTTCGACTCGGCTACATGGCTCGGATCGCACCTGAAAAAGGGTTTCATCATCTCGTTGATTCATTCATAAGGCTTGCATCAAAACCCGAGCACGCTGACCTCACCTTGCATGCGTCTGGTTGGTTGGGTGAATCCAATAGAAAATACTTTCAGACGCAACAACAGAAACTCGAAGCGGCGAAGTTGTCAGATCGATTTACTTATCACGGCAGTCCTGACTTGGTCCAGAAGGTGAGCTTCTTGCAATCGCTGGATCTGTTTTCAGTGCCGACAGATTATCACGATCCGAAAGGACTTTTTGTGCTCGAGTCGTTGGCTGCGGGTGTGCCTGTAATTCAGCCCGACCACGGAGCTTTCGGAGAACTGCTTGGGTCGACCGGAGGTGGTGTGCTCACAAAGCCAGGGTGTCTTGATGCGTTGTGTGATGCGATTGAAAATTTGAAGCAGGACCAACAGCAGCGTGTCGCTCTCGGCGTTTCCGGGCAACAACGGGTCATGGAACACCACGCGATGGGACAAGCTGTTGAGCAACTGAAGAAGATTTTGTTTGCTTGAGTGCAGATCGTTAGCAGGTCGCCGATGCGTCAGTATCTGCTCGTTGGCGACATCACTCAAATCGTCATGCACCACATTGGTGCAAAGAGTCCGTCAAGAATCCTCGCGTCCGCAAGACTACTCGCGTCCGTCAAGACTACTCGGTGCTACTGAGAGCCTTCGCGATAGAGAGTGAGTTCTCGGACGATTTGATCTCCTGCCACAAACTGGTTGGGAACAAAGCTGTTCTTATTGAGTGGCACTTCTATCCGCACTGTCACCTGACGGGTAGTTGGCCGAATGCGACGTGGTCTTACACTGATTTTGAAATCGGTTACCCCAAGCGTGTTCATGATTCGGCGAGTTTCGTTGGTTGCTTCACGACTGGTACCACCAGGGATGATGGCTTTACGACAGCCTTCATAGACCGCGTTGTCAGCCGTGTGTCTGATCATGGCGACACGGCAGAATTCAAATGCCGCGAAAAAGCATAGGAACAGCACCGGTGCAACGACAGCAAATTCAAGCATGGTTGCGCCTCGGCGACGTTGCCCTCGATTTTGGCGGTTGGATTTCATGCAGCTATTCTCGCGTTGATCGCATCAGAGGCGTGGAACGGATTGGATGTTTTGCGATCGTGGTGATGTATTTGTCGATTGGCTACTGGGTCATGATCGTACTGAGTGTCAGCGCAATTTCCCGGTAAATTTCTTTCAACTGGATTCCATTGTCGGCGTGATAATGTCGACCTCCGCCAATGCCCGCAACTTGTGCCATCCGCGACCGGTCAGCATCGCGTCCAAAGGTAATGGTGTAAATTGTGACGCCGTTCTGATGAAGTTGCTGCGCAATCAGTTCAGGGTTTGGTCCTCGATTGTGACGGCCATCCGTCATCACAATCATGGTGCGTTCAACAAACTTTGCATTTCTGCCGCCCTGCATGATTTGATTGCCTGCTTCCATGCCGCGTGACACACTTGTCCAACCTCCCAGTCTCAGCGAGCGAACACCTTGGTTGATTCGATACAGATTGGGCGTGAGGGAAACATCGGTTGACCCATACTCGGCGTACGACGCTAATCCAACATATTCTTCTACAGGAGTCTCTTCCAACGTGTCGGTGAATGTTGCAATGGCTGAAATGAGGTCTCTGAATTTCGAGCCATACATGGAACCACTGCGATCCACCACTAAAACGACATCGCGTTCAATGTAGGTGGCTGCTGCAGTTGATTCGGTTTCAAAGAGGTCGACGCCTGTTAGGCCCCCAAAAAATAAAGGCACGGCTCCCGACCTCGCCTGTTTTGTGCGTCGTCCTGTAACTTGGACTGTGTTGTAGGGTTGCATGCCTTGCTGGAACTCGAATTTTCCTGTCTTGCTTTGGCTAGCATTTCCAAACTTGAAGTCGCGTCTCGATAGACGTAATGGTTCGCTGTTTACTGAATTTGCTGCAGCGATTTGGCGCCCCCGCTTGATTGCCTGATTGCGATTCATGGTTTCGGCGAGGGTCGCAGCAGCAGCCTTGGAAGCGGCATCCGTTGCAGTGCGAAGTTCTGTTTTGGTCAGGTGCATCTGGGCGATGTCAACAGAAAATGCGATCGCCATCATGAAACCGATCATCATGATGGCAATCAGAACCAACATTGCACCGCTTCGTGGGGGGCGTTTGCCGATTTTGCTCACGTCATGCAGCGTCTTACCGGTTGCAATGGCTCGCAGGCGGAGGGGCAATCTCAGTTTGACAATTTGTTTGGTCGTGCGTCTCATTCCTTCACCATCACTACACGTGCTACTATTTGGCGGTCGTTGATGAATCGGCCAACGAGGGGGCTATTTTCGGCGGCAGAGGCCCGGATCTCGAGCACAACTGTATCGCCTCTTTCGGTTTCTTTGGATTGGCCATTGGGGAACACAATTTCATAACCTTGGACATCACGCGAACGCAAAATGTTCTCTGCTCGCGATGCACCACGAGCATTGTCGGACCCAACCTTGATTGACTCTCTGATCCCTTCGTACGCTGCAATGTTCAATGTCTGTTTTAGGAAAATGTAGCTCGTTGCCTCAATCGATCCGAATACCAGCAGGATGATCAACGGCAGACAGACTGCAAACTCAGTCGCAGCCACGCCTGAACGTCGTTGGCTTTTGCGTTTGATGGTCGGATGGTGCTTGTGATGCTGCGTCACTGTTCTGCCTGCTCCGCTGCTTTAGGCGTCTCTTTCTCAGCTTCACGATGTTCCATCATCAAGTTAAAGTTGCTGGCCATCTCTTGCCAGAAGTCATTGTCGCGGAATCGAAGCGGTGGAACCGTGCGGCCCTTGCCAGCTTCGGCCAGTGCTTCCCTGAGACGGAGAATTGGGCCCGCAAACCGGCTGGTCAGTTTTAGGGTGTCCCAGACAAATGCCGGGATTAACGCAAGGGTAACTACGAAGAAAGGGAGGAAGCGACGAACGGTGTCAGAGAATGTTTGCCCCCAACTTGCGTCCGGTTGCTCAAACAGACGGACCCAAATGAGTAGTGCCAGTACGTTGCAGCCGAAAAAGATGATCCAGTGAATCGCGATCTTGCGAATCACGCTACCCTGAACCTCAGGATCAAATATCGTTGTGCGGCGTTTCTTCTTTGGATGGGACATCGTTACGCCCAATGACGGATGAGGGGGGTTCCAGCGGATAGACGTTGTTTCCGAGAAATGAAACGGAACAACTCCTTACGAACCTACGCCACTTGAAACGGAAAGACTGGTTGTGAAACGGCAAAACCTCGGTTATTCGAAGTTGTTTTTGATTTTGCCGCTCGCTCACGGCCTTCTTTTCAATCGTCAATCCGAGCGACCGTTGCAATCGTTAGGACCGTTGCGGTATCGAACCAGGACGCGCGGCAAGTTGTCCCCGAAGCAAAAGTACTCTGTGTTCGATTTCATGTGTTCGATGAGTCGGTCACTGCTTTGGCAAAACCATCGGTCGCTGTGGTATCGCAATCCATGCTCGGTTCGATGAGCTGCTGTTGCTGGTCCGACAGCGATGAGTAACAGTCCATTTTCTGACCACATTTTCGACTTCACAGGGGGATCGATTGACCCAAGTTGAGCCATGCTTCGGAAGCGTGATGCCGGACAGCATCTTGGTGGTCGCGTCACTGTTTTGGGGTTTGTGATCTCGCTGGTTAGTTCACGTAGAGTGAATTGCGATACTTGATGGGAAGGAGCAAAAAAAGGTGGCTCTGTTTGGTTGGTTTGATTTTCCGTATCAGTAGCCAGAAGAATAATCGCGTGACCAGTAAAAGGAGCGGTCGTGTAGAAATCTTTGAGACTCTAGGTTCAGTGCTGTCCCACTGCATTTAGCGTTTTTCTGTTTGCCAGTCTGAAAAACAAGTTAGCGATCAAAGCCACCTGCAGAAGGAAACGGCTAGGTGCTAGCTATTACTTTTCAATCATGCAATTGTAAATTTGCTTCCCATGTCATGAAGGTGCGGTAACCCGCAGAGCCAAGGAGCTAAGCTAACACGACATTGCCCGGCGCTTACAGATTGCGAAATGATGGGTTACCCGAGTAGCTGTGTAGTTGGCATCGATTGTGAATGTTGGTGGATCCGGTTCCGGCAGCGGTTGGAAACTCCAGACTCAGGGTTTCGATTTCATTGTTTTAACAGCCGATATCAGGAAGCCCATGTCGTCGCGTACAAGTACGTCGTCGCGTACAAGTACGTCGTCGCGTACAAGTACGTCGTCGCGTACAAGTACGTAGTCGCGTACAAGTACGTCGTCGCGTATAAGCACAGCAATCGTGGGGCGTGATTTCGAGTTGTGAAGATAGGGAGCGGTGGGGACGCTGCTGTTGTAGTTGTAAATGAGTCGGGGGCAGTGGCCAGCAACGCGCGAGAACGAATGTTGCCGCAATTGATTTCCGCTGCGTATTTGCGTTGCTCTATCACCAAATCAGTTTTCCGATCCTGTGTCCCATCATCCATCTGCGTGAATCGAGCGTTTAGCTTGGATCGAGAAAAAGACGAACGCATCTGATCCCTCTGGAAGGTGGGTGGTGAGGGACCGCTGAAGCTGTGCCGGGTTCATTCCTTCGAGGCACTTTATGGCCAAGATTCAAGCAATTGTTGCCAGTTTTGCGTCCAAAATCCTGACTTGCCGTCTTCAAGATGGTTAAAATTTCGACAGCGACGTTGCCAACAGCTAATCTAGCAACGTCTTTTGGTTCGGTGTGAATGCAAATCACACGAGCCGTTCTCGACGTCTTTTCTTTGATGACATCATGACGCTTACCAGCATTCGTGACCGTTTAGGTCTCTCGTCTAGAGTACATCGATCCACTGCACATGAACGTGGCAATGTGCGTCAGCATAGGTACAGGCGGAAACGCCGGCGTTCGATTCTCGAACATCTTGAAGATCGTCGCGTCTTGGCCACTTACATGGTCACTTCGCTTGCTGATTCGGGGGCAGGTTCTTTGCGGGGTGCTTTGCAGTCGGCTAACGCGACCGGAGCCACTGATGTGATTGTGTTCGACGAAACGCTGACAGGAACAATTAATCTTGGTGTTGCCAATGGGTCGCTTCAGATTACTTCACCGGTCAGTATTCAGGGACCTGGATCTGGCAGTATGACTGTCGATGCTAACGCAACCTCATCCGACAAATTTCGCGTCTTTGAAATTTCGGATGCTGCGAACGATGTGTCCATCACGGGTCTGACTTTGACGGGCGGAATGGTCGATGACGGTGGTGGTGGAATCCTGTTTCGCAGTGCTGATACGTTGACACTTGTGGATACCGTGGTCACTGGCAATCAAGCTTCTAGCGGTGGAGGAATCTACAGTGAATATGAGGGCTCGGTCGTGCTGCAGTCGAGTTCGGTTTCCGGGAATACGGCTGAGTCTGGAAAAGGTGGGGGGATTCATGCTGTCGATGGTGACGTCACTCTGACAGATAGCACCATCTCAGGTAATTACTCTTACAGTGATGGAGCGGGAATCTTCAGTCAGTATGCGGGGAACATCAGCATCACTGACTCGCAGGTTGCAAATAATAAAGTCACTGAAGCTGGGTACCACGGTGGTGGCATTTATGGAGCCAATGGTGACATCACGATCACTGGAAGCACCATCAGTGGAAATGAATCCAAAGGAGACGGTGGCGGTGTCTACAGTTACAAAGGCTCCTTAACAATCTCCAATACGACAATCACTGGCAACAGTGCAGACTACGGGGGAGGCGGCGTCTTTAATTACGAGGGTGATCTGACCATCACTTCCAGCGTATTCACAAACAACAATGCAGATTACGGAAGTGGAGGCGGGATTGGAAACACGGCCGGACGTCTGACAATTTCTGGTACACGGATCACCGATAATCAAGCAGTAGGTGATGGTGGAGGTGTGGCCACTAACAATGGTCTCGTCGATATCTCTGAAAGTTTAATTGCCTCTAACACGGCTACGATTGATGGCGGTGGAATCGCATCAGCGACGGGGGTGGTTCTCGTTACCAATTCGACTATATCAGGTAATACTTCAACGGGTCGTGGAGGCGGTATCCAGGCTGATGCTGCGCCTGTGCGTTTGGTGCATGTTACGCTCGCCTTTAACAGCACGGGAGGCGCAGGTGGAGGGATCGGAGTCGTTGACGATTCAACCGGTGAGTCGTTGCTGATTTATAATTCAATCATTGCATCGAATACCGCGACGACGGGGCCTGATATTCATATCCCCAATGATCCAGGGACAGCACTCGATATTCAGTCGAGTTTGATCAGTAACAATACTGACAGCACATTGACCGCATCCGCGGGTGATGCCAATGGGAACGTGATTGGTAGTGCTGCAAGTCCTGTCAATCCGAACCTCTCACCGTTGGCGAATAATGGTGGTGCTACCAACACCCATGATTTCAGTTACATCAGTCCAGCAACTGATGCTGCGAATCTTGCCCTCTCCTTGTACTTTGGAGCGGATGGTAACATTGGCGGTGGAGACGACGTTGCATTGACAACGGACCAGCGAAGCGGCTTGTACGCTCGTAACGCGATTGGTCTTGCTGCAGGGCCCGACATGGGGGCACTCGAAAAGCAGCAACGTCCATCCTTGGTTGTTGATACCGCAGCAGATGTTGTGAACGGCGATCTTTCCCCGGGGGATCGCAGTTTCCGGGAAATGTTGGCGTTGGCCAATGGCGACCTAGGTGATGATGAGATTTCGTTCTCTTTAACGTTGCCCGCGACCATCTCTCTCGATCCTGCTTTAGGATCATTGGTAGTCGGAGAAACACTCAGCGTTGCTGGGCCGGGAGCTGATCAATTGACGATTGAGAATGGATCTGGTCAGCCTTTTCGGATATTCGATATTCAAGGCACGACGGCCCAAGCGACTTTTCGTGGCCTTACTTTGAGCGGCGGCGATGCTGGAATTGAAAATGGGGGCGCGATTCGATCCGAGGCGGCACAGTTGCATTTGTTTGAGGTTGAGCTGCTCGGCAATTCAGCAGCCTCTGGGGGTGGCGTTGCAGTTACCACCGGGACTCTCTCGGTCGTAAGTTCTACCATTGCTGGGAATAACGCTTCTGCGAATGGTGGTGGAGTTGCTGCACTCGGCGCAGTATCGTCGCTGGTGGTTTTGAATTCCACTGTGTCAGGAAACACTGCCATTGGCGACGGTGGGGGTGTCTACAGTCAAAATACGCCGGTCACGCTGTCAAATTCGACAGTAGCTTTCAATACCGCGGAAACTGGTGGTGGGGTGGGTTTGCTGGCAGACGACAACGGGGAATCCTTGAGCCTGAAAAATGCAATTGTGGCGGCAAATACCGCAACGAACGCCGCAGATTTTCTGGCTCCCTTGGATGTTGCCAATGACTTGGACGTTGTGTTCACTTTGGTGGGAGACAGTGATGGGACTTCATTAGCTGCATCGTCCTTCATTGGTGACCAACCGACGGCAGATGCAAATGGAAATCTTGTTGGCGGTGGCGCGGGCCCGCTGGTTGATCCCGGCTTGGAGCCGTTGGCTGATCAGGGGGGCACGACTCAGACGCATGCTCTGCTTGTCTCCAGTTTTGCTGTGGATGCAGGTGATCGGACGCTACTGCCACAGGATACCTATGATGTTAACGTCAATAATAACTTCGTTGAGTTCTTGCCCGTTGATCAGCGAAGCGGTCCTGCGGAGCGAGTGGTTAATTTATTGTTAGACATGGGGTCGTTTGAATTGCCGCCTCCTGCGGTGATCGATTGGGCAACACCCGCGCCGATCGTGTACGGGACTTCGTTGACTGGTACTCAGTTAAATGCATTGGCTAACGATGGTGCGCAACCAAGTCCAGGGGCAGTGTTTGGTAACTTCGTTTACAGTCCTGGTTCGGGTGCGCAGCTTCAGGCCGGCGAGGGTCAGGTTCTTTCTACGACTTTCACTCCCAATGAGTTGCGAGCGTTTCGTGTGACCGAAGCCACGGTTGCCATTGATGTGGAGAAAGCAGATCCAATCATCGATTGGAGCAATCCTGCGGACATCGTTTATTTGACGCCGCTCAGTTCTACACAACTCAGTGCTGTGGAACAGAACGAATTGCCCGGTAGTTTTCTCTATGATCCTGCCGTGGGGTCGGTTCTCAATGCGGGCGAAGATCAGTCGTTGAGTGTTACCTTTACACCAGCAGATACGGACAATTACAACAACGCAGTTGCTGGTGTTCTGATCGATGTTCTCAAGGCAACGCCCACAATTTCGTGGAGTAATCCGGCCGATATTCCGTATGGAACTACTCTCAGCGGAACCCAACTGAACGCCACGGCAGATGGCGACTTGCCTGGGACTTTTGATTACACACCCGCTGTGGGGGCACTGCTAGATGTGGGTGAAGATCAGACTCTGAATGTTCTTTTTACACCAACAGATGATGCGAATTACAACACTGCTGCTGCTTCCGTTGAAATCGATGTGGTGAAGGCTGATCCCGTGCTTTCTTGGGCTGAACCCAGTGACATTGTTTATGGGACATCCCTCAGCGGCACGCAGTTGAATGCAACCGTTAGCGGCGGAGTATCGGGCGATTTTGTTTACACGCCTGGTGCCGGTGCCATTCTTGCAGCAGGAGCAGGGCAGGTTCTTTCCGTGGAGTTCAATCCCACCGGCGCAGATGCAGCACGCTACAACCAGGCTTTGAAGAATACTAACATCACTGTGTTAAAGGCAGACCCTTCGATCACTTGGGGTGATCCGGCTGCGATTCCGCACGGAACTTTGCTTAGTGGGACGCAGTTGAATGCCACTGCAGATGTTGCAGGAGCTTTTTCCTATTCTCCTGGAGTTGGCGCCCAGTTGAACGTCGGTAACGGCCAGGCTCTTAGCGTTACGTTCACGCCGGATGATGACAACTACAACACGGTTGGGGATTCGGTCGCGATTGATGTTCTTCCCAATCAGGCACCCTCGTTTACTGCGGCTGATCCACCCGCAATATCGGAGGATGCAGGGGCTCAAACGGTGACTGGATTTATCAGTAGTTTTAATGCAGGAACAGGTGAATCATCGCTACAGGCAGTGTTGGCTTATCAGGTGTCGAGTATCGCTTATCCAGGAATGTTTGTCTCTCTGCCGAGCGTGACAAATGCGGGTGTGCTGTCATATGAGATTGCGGCGAATGTGTTCGGTGAGGCAACCTTTGAGCTTGCAGTGCAAGACAATGGTGGCACTGATGGTGGCGGTGTTGATATTTCGACCGTTCAAACCTTCACCATCACGGTAACGGGTGTGAACGATGCACCGAGTTTCAGTATTGGCGATCCCGTTGAGGTGCTTGAGGATTCAGGTGCTCAAGCGGTGCCTGGCTTTGCCTCGGGTTTTGTTCCGGGTCAGTACGAGGATGGTAGTTGGCCCGGATCTCAGCAGTTGCATGATGAAGGTGCTGATGGGACTGCTGACCCCCTTTCAACGGATAACTTGAATCCGACCCCTCTGGGTTCGACGCAGCCGGGTTCGAACCTTGTCAGTGGATACGTTGAGGATGCTTTTTCGGTGGGCGACATGGATGTGTTTACATTCACGATTGAGCCAGGTTTCCAGTGGAGTGGTTTGTACGTCGATGCTTATGCGTACCCCAATGGTGCAAATGACGACGCGGGGGCATTTTTGGCAATCGATACCGGTTCGTCCTTCCCGTATAACGCTTTTGACTTTCAAGACCCAAGTATTGATTACAACGCTTTCATTGGAAGCACGGTATTTGGCACTACAGATTTAGGCGGTTTGAATATTCTTCCTCGAGCGGGGAACCTTGTGGGCAGTGGTTTCAGCGGTCCGTTGGGTGCAGGTGTTTACACGATTTATATTCAGCAGACAGGGCCAGCGAGCAGTTACACACTTGATCTTGAGGTGACTTCGGTTGCCAGTCAGAGTTTGTCTTCTTATGAAGTGAGTAGTGTCAGTTTGCCCTCGCTGTTTTCTGCTGGTCCGGCGATAGATGCTAACGGCAATTTGACTTTCACTCCGACGGCCGACACGTTTGGCACTTCAACATTTCAGGTTCGTGTGCTGGATGATGGTGGTACCGCGAATGGTGGAGTGGATGCATCCGGGTTCCTGACTGGGACCATCACTGTTGAAGAAGTCGTGGTGAATCGTGACTACGGTGATGCACCTGCGTTGTATGCAGTGTTAGCGGCGGACAATGGTGCTTCGCATATCGTCGGATCGTTGACGCTGGGAGTCGCTGTTGATGCGGAATCAGACGGTCAACCCACATCTAATGCGGATGGTGATGGCATTGACGATGACGGCGTGGTTGAACTAGCCAGTGTGATTGCAGTCAGCGATGCCGCAACGAGTTCGAGTTTCCTGGTAACAGCGTCGGATGCAGGGCGTGTCGATGCATGGATCGACTTCAACGAAAATGGGGTCTGGACCGATGTTGGCGAGCAGATCGCAAACAATGTGGTCGTTAGTAGCGGTGTTAATACATTCAGCTACGTCGTTCCTGCAGGGACGGCGGCAAGCGATAAAGTGGTCCGCTTTCGACTCAGTTCGGCTGGCGGATTAGCACCCACGGGTGATGCCGTTGATGGCGAAGTTGAGGATATGTTGCTGGGTATTTCTGACGGAGCGATACCTTCGGCAGTGACCGTGGATATGAATTCTGCAGCAACGTCTATCGATATCAGTACAGACGTATTGACCATCAGCGATGGTGTTTTTGATTTGTTCTCAGCACCTTTGGCGTCGATCGACACGCTGACGGTAAACGGTCGGCCAGGCAATGATGAAGTCACCTTGGCGTTTGAGACCGGACCCACCAATGGCATTAGTCTTGATGGGGATGGCGGTGACAATTCCCTCGTTGTGTCAGCGGCAAGCGTTGATTTTACAACCAGCGGTTCATTGGTGGCTGTTAACTTTCAATCCATCAATGCCAATACAGCAACCGCCACTCAAATTGTGCTCGATGCACCCGCGGTTTCTGCGATGTCACCTTCCACTAAAATGCTTCGGGTGACTGGTGGCGAGGGTGATGCTGTTGTTTTAGAAGATTCGGGAAGTTGGCTCATGGCCAGTCCGTTGATTGATAGTGGGCAGTTTTATCGGGTCGCTGTGAATCAGGTCACTTCAGAGCAGGTTCAGTTTGATAACCCTTCGTCAGCGTGGAGGAATTTGATTGCTCCAACGGATGTTGATGCCAGCGGGGTCAGCACGGTGCTTGATGCTTTGTTGATCCTTACGGAGGCTGGAACGAATGAGTATTCAGATTCCGTTACGTCGGTGCTTAACGATCCACTGTCAGTCGGGTCATGGCCGGGGCATTACTTCGATGTGAGTCGTGACGGTAGAGTTACGCCCTTGGATGCACTGCAAGTGCTGAATTTTCTGGCAGTGATTGGCAGCGGTGAAGGCGAAGCATTGGTGTCGTCAGGTGACCTGTCAGACACGGGCGAGGGGCTTTCAGGTGATCAGGGGATTGCATGGTCGACGTGGTCTCCAAGCCGACAGGAAATTGGGCTGATGCCAGGGCAGCGAATCGATACGGCACAGCAGTCTGCGGTGCAAGTTCAGTTACAGTTGGAAGACGCGGATAAGAGTTCACCGGAGCTTGCTGCACCGCAAAGCCTTACAAAGATAACGAGTGATTTATGTTCCCCTGAATCACAGCTTTGGGCAGATCGTGTCGATCAGCTGTTGTCAGAGGATTTTGGTCTGTCTGAATCGTTGTAGTTGATTGGGCTTGCCGGAACTGGCTAGGTGCGATCCGACTCGCGCTGACGAAACAGGTATAGAATGCGCTCGAGCAGGCAGATAAGTAATTCGAAGCAGATCAGCAATAATTCAATGACAACGACCATTTTTTGCACCATTCCGGGCTGAGTTGTTTGGATACCTCATGACAGTCTCGCATTTCGAGGCCTTGGGGCGCGGTTTTGGAAAGTTCACTAGCTTGTGTATCCAAATTTCTGTTCTACAAGGTCATTGAACGATTTTCCTGTCGCTTGTCGCGTTGGCTCCAATCCATCTGGGAAGCCATCTTCGCTGTGGAGGTTGACGCATTTGACAGTTGGGTTAATAGCGTCAATGCGGTCGGGCGACGTGATCGATCACCGCGCATGCCCGGAAAGTAGCAAGCCGGTATTCCCGCTGCGTGGGAACACAAAAGATTGCGTTTGCAAGTGTTAGGCCTCTCGTGACGGCAGGAAAAGAGCGAACTACAAGTGTTTCGAATTCTGATGGAACACTAGCTTCAATGCTGGGAATGCTTGGCAGTATAAATTAACGCTACAGGCAAAGGTTTCGTCGGATCAGCAGCGGCTTGTTCATAACTTGTTTTGATTCGTTTGACAGTTCGACGTACATGCATCCCGACGCCGGTCTTGCAATCATCATGTGGGTTGCCAGATTATTCGTTCGGCAGGGTTCACTGGCGAACAGCAGCTTGTCATACTCGACGCATGTTGCTTCCACTTGGTGATGATAATTCTGATCGTACAAAATTTCCTGTTGTTAACTTGGCCTTGATTGCCCTGAATATTTTTGTGTTTGTGGTGTTTCAGGGCGTTGGATCGAATACCGTATTCACGTTGGCTTACGCGACGGTGCCAGCAGAAATCGTTAGTGGAGATGACATTGTCACGAACGACCGTGAAATTACCTTGGGCAGTTCGTCCGGGACTCGAAAGCAAACGTTGCCAGGGCTGAAGAAGACTCCCATTCCAGTCTATTTGACGTTGTTGACAGCGATGTTCATGCATGGCGGTATCGCACATCTTGTCGGCAATATGTGGTTTCTCTGGGTCTTCGGTGATAACATCGAGCATGACATGGGGCGTGTGCGTTATCTGTTCTTTTATTTGCTAACTGGCGTGTTGGCTGGCTTAACACACGTCGCCTTGGTATGTCGCGGTGATGGAGCAATGGTTCCTTGCCTCGGTGCGTCTGGGGCGATCTCTGGCATTCTTGGTGCCTATCTTGTGCTGCACCCGCATCGGCGGGTAATGGTTCTTGTGTGGGAGTTCGTGGCTCAGGTGCCAGGCTATGTCGCGATTGGAATTTGGTTTGGGCTCCAGTTGTTAGGTGGATGGATCAGTGCAGGGGGAACGTCAGATATTGCCTTTGGAGCACACTTTGGTGGTTTCATCGCGGGGCTGGTATTTGCGAAGATATTTGTCACGGGACGCGATGTCGAAGACGAGAAGTCGTCGTGGCGAGATGATCGGCGTCGCAGAAAGTGTCGGGCTGGAATGACAAACGAGTCAGAGTGACTGGCAGAGCAGAGCTTGTGCATCCTGCTCGTGATCACGTTGAACTTTTCAGATCTGAAACAAGTATCCAAACCGGATCGCAGCATTCCAACGAGTGTTGGAATGCTGCTTGGCGCGATTGCTTTGGCGTTTTGTTCTTGGCAGGACCTTATCGAGCTCAACCGCCACCGCAACCGCCACCGCAACCGCCACCGCCACCGCAACTGCCACCACCACCATCTCCGCCACCACACATGGAATCTGCCATCGAACCTAAGGAGTCAGCCAGGCCGCTGAAGAATCCCCCGGATCCTCCATCTTTCGATGACCCGCCATCGCTGCTCCCTTCGCCACCACCCGTCACCGTTTGAGTGCTGGCGTCGTAGCTAGCTCCGTCAAATTCGCTGCCATTGATCGACTCACCAGCAGATGAGTCTGGGAGAGTGAAATCGGCTTCCACGTTCATCGTGTCACCTTCGCTTGCAGCGAAACCAGTCTCGTTAACGGCCAGTACGCCATTGCCCTCGGAGTCTACGATCGTGACATTTTGGCATTGAATCTCGTTTGCATGGCAATGCTCTGCCCAGATCCATGCGTAATAGCTATGGTCGTCCCAACCATAGTGGTCCATGTACACTGGATCCACATCGTCTGATTGTGATCTGGGAATATCGGTTCTTTTTTTTACACGGCTAGCGGGACGAATGATATTCACTTGCGATTGCACGTGAACGTCGTCCAGGTTCATGTGCTCGAGGAATCCAGCTTCAATTTTGGCGACAAGTTTTTCAAAGGAGAGCTTCCTCGCATCAACGAAGCTGTCGTAATTGGACTGGCTTTTGAAAATGTTGGCCATGCTTTGCTGGATATCCTCCTCGTCTTCCGTAACGTCCAGACGAGTGCACAGACCGTTGATGTTGATTTCAATTGGGTGTTCACCAACTTCGTGTGATCTGTTGATGTGAATGTCGATCAACACCATCAGTTCGTCCTCTTCATGTTCAAGGATTAAATTCATGCTGTCGAATACTTTGCGATCTTCTGTCGCTATGTGGTTCGCAAATTCATCGACTGCCTGTTTTAAGTCGTTTTCGCGTCCTTCGACATCCTCGTAAATGACTGTGTCGTCCTTGGCAAGTCGAACAATGTTGTGGATGCCAGTTGATCGCATCACGATGTTGATTTGTTGCAGGATGGTTACCGCGCAGAACGTTTCACGCTCTTCCTGTGACTTGACAATCCCAGCTGTCAATAAGTTGGCAATCCGGGCAAAACCTTTGGTTGGTTTAATGCGGTGGATTTCAGTCAACTGCGCTGGATCAATCGTCATCTTTGATTCTAAGTACATCTTCGTTCCTTGTTGAAGTAAGATTTCAAAACGCCTCGCATTTGCCACAAGTAGCGGCCGCCTCCAGAACGGAACCCCAGTAACGTTTGTTAGGTGTTCCAAAGGTGGACTCGTAGTAGTTCAGTGTTTTTACGAATTGCTCTTGGTTTGTTGTTTTCGAACCACCAGGTGTGTGATGTATGAATTCGCCGAATTGCTGTTGGCAGAAACTTGCGTATGTGCGGGTACACAAAATGAATTCATGCCATGCCAGGTCCACTTGAACCGAGGGAGTTAGCATTCCCTGTTTGTTCTTGTTGGCTAAATACATGAAACGCAGCACTTCACCAAGGGCTACGGAAACCTTGGATTCGTCACATTCCAAGGCTGTCGAAATCTTGGAAATTAGAATTCCGTTTTGATGGAGCAATTCGGCCGAAAGTGCTGCTGAATCAAATGTGTGTGATGGCATGGCGAAAATATATCCTCGTCGATGTCCTCGTGAACAGTAAGTCCGTGAACAGTAAGTCCGTGAACAGTAAGTCCGTGAACAGTAAGTCCGTGAACACCACTGTTATCTGATGATGAGGTGTTTAACACCAATCACTCTGTCACGAATCGTGCTTGTGTTGCATCGAAGCTTTGCAGTGCGGTGGCTCATGACATGGGAAAA
>Ga0315315_10002631_pt1 | contig 16423 bp, 15 predicted proteins | sample M140m3416metaG_FD_203699 | JGI IMG/M metagenome (GOLD analysis project Ga0315315, IMG submission 203699) | Ammonia-oxidizing marine archaeal communities from Monterey Bay, California, United States - M1 40m 3416 | ecosystem: Environmental > Aquatic > Marine > Intertidal zone | place: USA... | reverse complement strand
CACCACCTGCACCACCACCTGCACCACCACCTGCACCACCACCTGCACCACCACCTGCACCACCACCTGCACCACCACCTGCACCACCACCAAAACGTGTAAAGACTGAACCTATAAAGAAATCCCGAAATGAACCACCTGCACCACCACCCGCACCTGCACCTGGACCTACATCCGCACCAAACGCGTTATACATTTTAGGTCCTGAAAAAATTGATGTAATAAACACCGAGATAGGGAAAATTATAAACATACATGATAGGCACACAAATATACCAAAAAATTATCCTTACAAATACAATGTGAATACATTGCAATTTTTGAAAGCCTTAAATCTTTGTTACGAAGAAGATCTAGAAGTGTTTTTGGAAGATCACATGTATTCGGGTGTGACAGATGAGGAATTAAAACATTATAAAGATCTTCACGATAAATGGGCATTTTCTGCGGCAGATGTACAAACACAATTTTTCGAAAATGTAGATCTAGATACTCTGAATGTAATGAGAATTTACTTGAGTGGTTGTATTGATCACAAGTCTAAAGATGTTGATGAACAGTGCAGATTAAGTGGAAGCAAGGTTCATACAATTGATGTACGACAATCGATATCGGGTAAGATGTGGGGTTTAAATCCCCTGTTCTTCCAATTTGCTACAAGTTCTGCGTATGATGCGACCAAAAATTACGAATTTGTAACTCTTGACAATTTCAAAGTAAAAATGAAGGCTGCGTTCAAGGACATAGAAAAAGGTAAACTGTACAAAAACAATCACAACATAATAATTGAAAAAATTATAAAATGCTTGATTAAATTAAAGACCAACAATGAAACTTTTTACTACAACGTTTTTGCGTTTTTCAAAACAGAATTTGAAAAATTTGCTGAAAAATATGATGATTTGAAGAAAAATTACAAACAATTACAAGTAACTAAAGAAGAATTGAAAGAAAAGCTTCAATATGCCGAAGAGCTGGTAGAAACGATCGTTAATAAATTTGGTATGCAAGCTTTCTTCCCATCACAACGAAAGCCATATGATTTGGTAGGCTTTTTAAATTTTTCCCTGGTAGCTCTTTTGGTGGACATATATACATTGTGTCGCATGTGCAGATATGGAGGCAAAGACAAGGTGATGGTTGTATTCGCCGGTTATAAACATAGTAAAAGAATATCAAATTTCTGGAATCAATATGCTATCAGTAAAGCTACTGCTAAACCTTGCGCGGAAAAAATGGTAGTTTTTGAAGCCAAAGATTTACCTATCGTTTACGATGACGATGAACTTCTGCAGAATTATATCGAACACTACACAAGTAAAATTAATTTAGAACTTACCGACAGACCATATCCACCACCCAGAGCATTGAAAATGGAAAATAATTTGCACTTGATCAATGATATTAGTGAAAATATTGAAGTGATGAACAACAAATTGTCGACTAAGATGACTGAGAATATGATGAAGAATATAAAAGACAACTATATTTTGACCATAGGGCCGACTGCAGAAAAAGAATATGAAGACATATGTGCAATATGGCAATCAAAAGCAGGCGAAGTTGGAGGAGATGTACGACGTGATTTATTAAAAGCTAGAAAAATAGGTGAATCTACAGAAATGTTTGATAGATTAAAAAAATTAGAACGAGAAGTTGACATTCAGTCAAAATTTTTGTTTAGAGGATGTTGTGGTAAAGAATATGAAGAAATTGAAGAGTTGACTGCAACTTCCCTAAGTATAAAACGAGCGTGGAAATACGGAAACGATCCTTTTATGGTAATCTATGTTCCTAATAGAAAAGTGCATGGACTCCCAATATTTTGCAAAACAGGCCATCCATCAAACTATGATGCGGAGATTCTACTTACTAATCCCAAAATCCAAATGATGGACAAGGACGAAAACGAATACGTTTACCGTATCATAGAGAACCAGCTTAGCGATCATATTTGCAAAATATTTGAAGAGGACCTACCTGAAAATTATAAACCGTTTGAGGATGGATCTCTTAATATATATGTGTATGAGGGGTCAATCAAAACATGAAATACTTATCCATTATAATACGTTTACGAACAATCTCATTCACTTCTTCTTCGGATGTGTAAGCGGGAACAGGCAAACACGGCTTGCTAATTATTTCTTCGTTTCTTGATTTAACCCACTCTTCAATTGCTGTAGCATATTTTGCAAACATCACATCGGCTTTTTCTAAAGCTGCAGCTTCTTCGTCTGTGTCCGTGTACATCTTTTTATCGAAAAAAAAGATTTTTTTACCTCCATGTTTCTGCTATTCATTGTGTTACATCGCGTCTCTTCGCCGAACCCCCCACCAGCAACGCAGGTCAATGGTACGTTCCCTCATGATCTCATGAAGAGGTTCCGTGAAAACGATCGACACTGGAGACGCAGGCGCGATATTGCTCTTGACCGTTACATTCGTGAAGCACAATGAAATTACAACATTTCAGCTATTCTTCAAAATTACATCCTCTACCTTCTGCCTAACTTCCTGAAACCCACTCGAATGTTGACTCTTTAAATTGTTACCTGCCCAAATCTTGAACGTACACGCAATCGGCTTCTCGCTGTATCGTTCAATCACTTCCTGCGAATTCTTCTCAGTTATCTGGGCCAATTCAGCATCCTTGGGTACTTCAACCCAACAATTGTCCTTGAAAACTTCCAAAACTTTACCTTCAAACCGAATATTTCCCTTGCCCTCGGAAAAATGCTTCATCTCGATATAACGAGGAACACAGTCCACAAAATTACCACGCCGGCATAACTCACGAATCTCATTCAACGCCTTCGGCTGCTCCTCATTACCATAAAATGTTATGTTGTTTATAATAGGATTGGTATTGATTTGATTATTTATATTGTTGTTGTTATTGATGGTAACATTTTTCGGTTGCGATTTGTACAAGTCGTTAATTGTTTCAAGTTTTGCATGTAGTGTTTTGTTTTGATCTTCTAAAGTCGATATTTTAATATTCAATAAATCAATTGTTTCTTGTAAAGATGCAATTATTGGCAATGCTTTACAACAGGTCATGTGTTTGGCAACCTGATCTGCTCTTCCAGACCATCCACATTTACATAAGTGCTTTTTTCTTATCATTTTATAGTTGAAAAAAAATAAAACATTTTGATGAAAAATATTTTTTTTCGCCATCATTAGATAGATATATTTTTTGTTTATCGATCAAGTGAAAGTGGCTATCTAACAACTCTATATTTCAAATGTGTCACATCAATCAAATGCAATTCACCATTTAGTATCACGAAACCATACATTCAATCAAAATCTGCATAAGAAAGGACATCCAAAATAATGGATGAATGTCCATATTAATGGATATTTTTTCATGTATCAAAAAAAACAATTTCTTGAAAATATTTCTTGTTTCATTTTTTTTCAAAATTATTTTTTAATAAGTTTCAAAATTCTTACAACCCACAAGATGATTTCATCTCCATAAGTAAGGATGTCCAAAATAATGGATGAATATCCATATTAATGGATATTTTGATGTATGCCCCCAAAAATAATTTCTTGAAAATATTTCTTGCTTTTTTTAGTATGTCTCAAAATTCTTACAACCCACAAGATGATTTTATCTCCATAAGTAAGGACATCCAAAATAATGGACATGAAAAAAGGCTTCTCTGTCCATTTTTTACAAATGTATGTTTGATTTTTCGGAATATTTAAACTGTGTAAAAAAAAATTTGAATGCTTGGACGAAAAAGACATGATTGTCTTTGTGGATGGAATGGTCGTGGAGACAAAAAAGAAGCACATCTCAAAAGATGCAAAGCACGATTCAAAATAGTTGCTTTACAAAATGAAGTGTCAACACTACGACAAATGTGCAAAACAATTCCATCTGATGTATTAATAACAAATGTAGGAGCTCAAGAAAAGCAAGAAGAAGAAAATCAACAAATGCAAAACAGTAAACAAGGTTTTTTATACATTCTTCGAACGCGCGAAAGTGTGAGATTCGATGAGCCGGTGTACAAGGTTGGGAAAACGTATGACATGGAACAGAGATTCAAACAGTATCCCAAAGGCAGCGAATTACTCAAGAGTATAAAAGTATGCGAGAGACATATTGCCGAACGTATAATGTTACGAGAGTTTTCAAGTAAATTCACCATTCGTCAAGAGTTTGGCAACGAGTATTTTGAGGGTGATTTGCAAGATATGTTTGCAATTTTTGAGGATTTTAAGAGGATATTTGTGTAGCCAAATTTTTTGACATTTTAAGAGTAATTCACGATTATGGTGTCTCATCTCTACATTGTTTCCAAGCTTCCTTATACCCATCTTCATCAGGCCTGTCTAACAACGAGTCATCCCCACGATCTCCTGTTGATCTACAGTTCATCCACGCAACATGATGATCACTAGGCATTCTGACCGAACCACTTGATGTACTCGGACCAGATGTACTTACCGAACCACTTGATGTACTCAGACCAGATGTACTTACCGAACCACTTGATGTACTCGGACCAGATGTACTTACCGAACCACTTGATGTACTCGGACCAGATGTACTTGATATATTTTGAAGAAGAAGTGCAACAATTATAACCACAGTGATTATTCCGGCAGCAATGATGAGTCTAATCTTCATTTATGATTGCGCAATATTTTTTATCATCGTTTATGCAAAGATGCCTGTTTATTGTAAACTGAACGACAGAAATGAATGTCAACTAGATAGGGAAATACCGTTTATAAGAGCTTTGTTGGCATCGGATACACCCAATCATGTGTCACTTCAAAATAATTTTATTGAAGCTTGTGGAAAAAGTACAATAGAATCATGTAGTACAACGGATGATACCATGAACTTTTGTACATGGAGTGAAAGTGAGAATATATGTAATATGGTGTCACTCTTAGATATGGGATTGCCACTACAAGACGATGGTCCGGATTTTGACATACACAGAAATGCATGTAATCAAATCACTACAAAAGCAGAATGTAATAAGCGAGTGTGTCCATCTACAGATATCCTTAATGAATTTGGAGAGTGCATACCGCGTCCTTGGTACGATTGGAAAAGTTGTGAAGAAGAAGTGCGCCAACAAGCATGTCCTGGAATGGCTAATCCCAATCCTATGGTGTATAATGTTTGTCCATACACATGCACCCTCCAACAATTGTACATACCTGATGCACCCGATTCCAAAACTGTCACCGCTCCTGTCACCGCTCCTGTCACCGCTCCTGTCACCGCTCCTGTCACCGCTCCTGTCACCGCTCCTACAGCATGAGGGTGCTGCAGAGCAAACGAGTGGCGAATCACTTGTTTTTTTTTCACCCCCGGCTTGTGTTTTCACGCGATTTTAAGATTACACCTGTTTCTTCCAGAAAAATGCCGCTGCCGCAAATGGATTTTTTTCGCACAAAAAATTTAAAAAATCGACACACAATTCAAAAGCAAAGGATTGGCGAGTATTATGCTCGCAGTCGACGCAAACCACACTTTTCATGTGAAACATGTCTCACGCACTATTGGGTCTAATGGATCATGTTACCGGTTTACCGGTTTCGGGGACCGACCGTGTGAACAGGAGGATGTTCCTGTATGGTACGGTTTGTTGCCAAGCTGGTTCTGGTGGCTATTTCACTGGAATTGGTCACGGGTTGATGCGCATAATCCCTTGGTCTACACAGATGCGATAGTTCCCGTTCAACTACTAGATTTCTCGTGGGTTGAAGTTGTGCGCTACTCGTCCCATGTCACAGGAGTTGGCACTGATGGTGGAAACTACGGCGTTTGGCATTTCCTTGCAATTGGCAGTGGTGTGAGTGTGAATATTGGAAGAGCGATACGATTTGACAACAAACATAAAGCTCGACTGTGGTCCCAATTGGACTCTACAGCAGGGACTCTACCCTGTCAAGAATTTGCTCACTCATGCGCAGATTATAAAGACGTCTATTTTTGTGTTGCTGCTCGTAAGAACGGGTACGATAGTGTGATTACGCGAGATCTTAGTTCTATGCACACTTCGCTGACAGATCACCAAATAATTGAAGTCGTAATATGCCTCCGCGACGACACACGAGAGCAAGAGTATGCATGTGCAGACTCTGTAGAGTACAGATTGGGCGACGGCATTCACGAATGCACGTGCAACTCGAGCAGAGAAATACTAGGATGTGTCGAAAATAACACGAATATGACCATGTCGCTTGTATCATATGGTACACACCCGCTGTACTTACTCCAGTTTTGCATTTTGTTCTGTATGCTTGCTGTTGGCATCATCAGATACACACGGCGACCGTCTCAGAGACGTGTGTACACAAATTTTAAAAGCCATCGCAACCATATGGCTCAAATGGTACAACTCTCGAAGCATCATATTTTGGGACGCGACAAGATATCACATGATGTTTGATCGTTATTTTTGTTTTTTTGAATATATATGAAAGCATTGCATTCTGCATCACAAATCGACAATGTAAGAAATCATTATAAAAAGTACGCTCCGGCACATTTTGCTTTTCCAAAGTCTAGATATGCATTATTTTTAAGATCTTATTATATTTTTGGCACTTCAAACTTTAAAAACACATAAGCAGTACCCAAAATTCTGTCGGTAGCTGTCGGTAGCTGGGGGTGAATGTGGGGGTGGTTGCTGACATGCTAAGTATCGATTGTTCTTTTTTTTTTTATATTCTATGTTAAAACAATGGCGTCCACGCTATGCCCTACGACAAATACATGTAGTTCAAACGGTTCCGTATGTAAACCTGATACAGAGGTTACTAGCGAGGAGGTACCTAACATCATGTTTAACCCCGATTCTGGTTTCGGCACATTAATATTAGGTCAGCAAAAATTCATATGCAATGGGGTATGGGAGGATTCAACTCAATGTGAATCAAAAGGAAACTCTATTCAAACTATTTACCGGTGCATGGATCCTATGGAGACAACCTGGGGGGATCGGGGGTTTTTAAACCAAAAAAATTAAATTCCACATTCACGATATGTTCCATTATCAGATTCAGTAAGATAGCAGAAATGAGTGAGGGAAGTTTTGCACAGATAAGATAAAGTTCCAGAACCTAAGTTTTTTTCTGGTACAATAAAAAATAAAAATGGTGTGTGAAGCAAATAATCAAAACTCCGAAGCTTTCTGGTACCAAGAGAATAAAAAAGGACTTGATGGATTATTCTTGTCTGGATTTCCAGCGAAAGATGGCCGAGGAGATGAGATTCATAAGTTTGGACAGACATTTCAAAAATACTTTTTCGTTACAGGGGATGGACCATGTTGTGGTGTATTTAACGGTAATGCCTGGACGGCGAGTGCCCGCGCGACGAATGGTTGCGTAGATCAAGTACTCAATGAATTACAAAACTATACACAAATCATAGCGGTCAGTCGATCAAATGTAGTTTTGCTTGAAGCATTAGGGCAGAAGCCCGAGATTCCACCAAAAACAAAAATCACCATGGTGGCACCTGAGATTCCAGATGAATCTTATCTCAATAAGTGGAAACAAGCATGGGAACACTACTCGAATAGTGAATTTCACATTCATTACTCTGAAGCTGATCCCAATAGTGAACCTTTATTGAAGTTAAATGAACAATTTAAAAATGTGACATTCTACAAGTATAGTGTCGTACCGGGTACCTACGAATATGTCAAAGACGAAATTAGGAACACAGTTACAATCAAAGATAACAAGGGGAGAAATGATGAAGTTCTCATGGGTCATGGAACTCTGCAAAAATCTTTTATGGATTATTATAAAAGCAACCCGACAGGGAATTTTAGGAAGGACATATTTATTCAGAAAAATCACGGTGAGGCTGTATATGAAACGGTAAATGTGAGTATACATGTTCAGACAAGCAATTATATAGAAAAGATAGAAAAGACAAGCAATTATATAGGAAAATTCAGAGCAGAAGGAATGGTGCAGCAACTATTCAATTATGTGCAATGAGTATATATTTTTTGTGGTGATTCCATAATCATTTGTAAAGATATACATTTCGATTGTTTTTTTTGACAAAAACGTTACGTCCGCGTTATAAGGCCAAAGCTTTGTTATTTTTTTGTGGGGTTTAGAACAAAATGAAGGGGCTTTACTTTCTTTTCTTATTGAATGCAAATTGCTATACTATTTGGTTAGATGATCCAGATTATGAGTATAATGATGATTTACCTGAAGAACAAATAGATGCATTATGGGCAAGCCCATTGCCTGCCGATTCACTACTAAAGGATTCAGAAGATGCTGATATTGAAGAAAATTTGAATATAAAAGGATTTAGATATTATAATACCCATTATATACCAGCAAAAGAAGTGAATGAATTATCGGCAAGTCCATTGCCTGCCGATTCACTACTAAAGGATTCAGAAGATGCTGAAATTTTCATTATACCTGAAGAAGAAATAGACGGGGAAAACCCATTGCCTGCCGATTCACCACTAAAGAATTTGACGAGCCCAATCGCAAAAAAAAGTGGAGAAGAATCCAATATGGATTCCGGAGCTGCCGCGGAAACCGATCCATATGATAATTATTATTTGGGTATAAATTCCGTGAGTGAGTTGATTCATGCAGTATCGGCTGATCGTGACGCAAGCCCATTGCCCAACCCTAGAGAAACCAATTCACTAACACCACTGGCAGAAACTTTAAATAGATATTTATCTGCAGAAACCGAATCAGCACTAAATTTGAATAATGATGATTTGCGTGAAGAAATAATAAAGAATTCGACGGGCCCAATCGCAAAAAAAAGTGGAGAAGAATCCAATATATATGATGAATTGAAATATGAATTGGTATCTTTGGTATTGGATTTACAGTGGAAGATGTATGAAGATTTACAGTGGAGATTCGCGGGAAATAGTGCAACATTCAATGAATATAAATTGATTACAAAAATGTATGAAGAGATACAGTGGATGAAAGCTAGCATGGGATATATGATGACACAATTGACATCATTGTATTGGTGAATGTATTATTTGTTTAGGGCATCGTGTCGGATAATGATTGAGCGTTTGACTTCGGTACCAAGACCGACTTTGTAGGCAACATTTTTCGAAACTTCTCCTATTTTGCTTTTTGATGCTTTGACCTCTGCGTGTATTTGATCTGAAGTGTAAACTCTGGAAGCCGGTATTTGTTTGTGTAAGAAATCAAAAAACTTTTTGGTGTGTAGAGCAATGCAATCTTTGGGTCCATAATTTTGTAATTCAACATTGACTTTCATCTTGAATATTGAGAGAGGTATGTCATAGTTATCTACGAGTTCTTGTAGATGCGACAGGAATTTTTGAAAGGTTGTAGTTTTGGAACAATGTTTTTCGAGGAAGCCGATTTGCACGTTTTCAAAGTAGTCTTGTATTTGTTCTTCTGAACAGGAGAATCCGAATTTTCTGAGTTCATTGCAGAAATACCAATCTACTGCCGCGATTTGTAGAGCACGATCAATGACATCGTCTGCTTTTGATTTAAGGCGTTTGTAGTATTTTTGAATTTCAAGGGGGTTGAGTTCAGACTTGAGCAGATATTGGAAGACATGTGGTAATTTTGTCATGTGCGTTTTGAGTTCCATTTCACAATCCTGATTTATGCTGTGTTCTTCATCTATATGCATGTCTATGTGGGACAAGCGTGAAAATGTTGCTCTGTTTGATTCTGTTGATGGCATTCCAAGCAGGCGTTCTTGTGTGCCAATAATTAAGGAGGAATGATAGGCTCTGTTTCCTTTTGAGATGGTAGCACTTGTGAATCCGTGAAAAGATTCGTGGACAATGGAAGACAACTGTCCATAAGTTGCATCGCGTGGGTCATCCCAACAAACTAGTAAATCTTTGAAGACATGGCTGGTGTCCAACATTGCGGATGGTGTGCATCGACTGAGCATCAAATAATCCGACATCATAATTTTCAGTGCCATTGCACATGCAAATGTTTTTCCGACATTAGCTGGGCCAGAAATATTTGTGACGGCTACTTGATTGTACACTTTCATGAGTTCGCTTCGATGTATTGCTTTGAATACACTCGACAAAAGGTGTAATGACTGCATGAATCTGGGTCCATAATATTCCGACATTAGCTTGCCAAGTTTTTTGAGGATTGAAGGAGCATTGTTTGCACATGGTACAAATAAGGGTAGTTCATAAGGCAACACGAATTTATCACCATGAGAATTTTTGGACATAGATTCTTTGGAAACAATGATGGAGGTATTGGTGTTTGACCCATTTTTTTGCAATGTTTTATTTGGGAATACCCAATATTGTTTTCCATTTAGTTCAATGCACCCACAAGATTCAGAAATGTATTTTGTTTCGAGAGAGTTGGAATCTTGATGCACAAATTTTTGGAAGTCGTCGGTGGTCATGCGACATATTGCACTGTCCACATTTTTCATGAAGAATTTTTTCATGTTTGCATTTGATAAAATATCGTCACATTTCACACGAATATTTTTTGTTTGTTTTGAGTTTTGAACTTGTATCAACCACCCCCAATTTTGTCCCGTTGCACAACAAACAATTTGTGCTTTCGCGGTGAATACAAAATTGCACTTTACTGACCATGTTTTTTCAGTTTCATTCGTCGGTCGCCCCGCACCTACATAAGCAAAATTTCCTATGGTGTTTGATTGAAAATCTCGTTGAAGGCCAAACATTTGTATTTTGTTGTGATTCACAAAAAAGTGTTGAAATATTGTAACATACCAACATTTTTAAAATACCGCTATTACAGTCATTATTTGCAAAGTGTAATGAGTGTAATGTGCATATTTATTTGACGAAATTCGCATACCCGCGATGTATGTAATTTGTGTCAAGTGTGCTATGAAAAAAGACATGTTAATGTTGGGTGGTATATTCTATCATATTGAAAGTGTTATGAAATGTGACCCGATGTATGTAAATGGTGTCAAGTGTGCTATGCAAAATAGATGAAAATTAGATACCCGGATGTATGTAATTGGTGTCAAGTGTGCTATGCAAAATGTATGCAAAATTAGATACCCGGGTGTATGTAATTGGTGTCAAGTGTGCTATGCAAAATAGATGAAAATAAGATACCCGGGTGTATGTAATTGGTGTCAAGTGTGCTATGCAAAATCCCGGATGTATGTGCAATTCAAAATGCATGAAAATTTGATGCCCGGATGTGTGCTATGCAAAATGCATGAAAATTTGATACCCATGTATGTAATTGGTGTGCTATGCAAAATGCATGAAAATTTGATACCCATGTATGTAATTGGTGTGCTATGCAAAATGCATGAAAATTTGATACCCATGTATGTAATTGGTGTGCTATGCAAAATGCATGAAAATTAGATACCCGTGCTATCGCTATGTGCAATATACTTGTAACGGAAAAGGAGCTCGCTCAATTTTAGTCAAATTTTTTCAAAGGGAAAAGAATAAGAATAAAAATGTAAATGGAATTCACAGTGGTAAGTACACACAAGTGTGTGAGCAGTTTGTACAATGTGACAGAGAGTATGTTTAAGACGATTGATTCGCTACTATCTATACCAGAAACTTTTTTGGTGTACACATCAACAACGGATGAAGCTGAGTTTATACGAGGAATCGTAAATATAAGCTTTGTTTGTAATGTTGCAGAACAATTAAAAGCAAATGGTTATGTGTCGGTGTCTGGTACTATTCTCTTTCGACATCCAGTTTCAATGAGAACTGCTGTGATGCCAATTTATTCACAACTCATCAAATTGGATGACAAGGTGATTTGTCTTCATAAGATTCATGATATTGTATGGCAATCGAATGAAGATTTGTACAATTTTTTGGCAATTACAGAATGTAAGGTTCGATTAAACTTGCTACAATTCCGTAAGATTACAAGAAACGATACCATCTATATTGCAGTGCCAATACACCAGCTTACTTTGTCGGATGAGGTTAAAAATGGCCTAACTTTTTTGAAGTGTGAAAGTGGTGTGAATGTGGCCTATCCAGAAAACCCCGATGAGGGGTCGATCACCAAAAGAAGTATTCTCTTTCCTCATTCGCTGATCTGTACAACTCCAATAGAACACAATGGAATGTGCAATATAGTCTCAATGAAACCACATCCGATGATGATATATGCATCTGACATATTTTGCAAGAGACTCAACATTTCTTGGGAGCATGAAGAAAACCTTTTGGATTTCATCAAGAAATTACACACAGTTGAAGAATATGAACGGCTACAGGGAGAAATTATGCTATTATACGATATGTCTCCCGATGATGTGAAGAAGCTGGATGTAGAATTTGTAACTTCTCATGGTCGCGAAAAATGGTCAACCACTATTTACAAATGTCGTACATGCATTGTGGTGACATTCGAAAGCGAATGGCAAATATGAGCAGACGCATATGACAAGGCGGCAGACGCATAGAACACGGCAGCCATAGAGGAAGCGTATGAGTGTATGAGAGGAAGCGTATGAGTGTGGAAGCGTATGAGTGTGGAAGCGTATGAGTGTGGAAGCGTATGAGAGGAAGCGTATGAGTGTGGAAGCGTATGAGAGGAAGCGTATGAGTGTGGAAGCGTATGAGAGGAAGCGGCGTATGAGAGTATGAGAGGAAGCGTATGAGAGGAGCGTATGAGTAGGATTGATGTTGACCGTAAAGGTTGATCGTCGGTTCTCTAGATCATGTACAATTATAAAATTTGGAAAAAAATAGCGCAAATTACTGTAATTGTATAGTAAATTATGAATATCGAATTTCTGTGATAAAAAGATTTAATTGAAAAAAATGCAGTGCACCACGCGTATTAATTCGGAAACGGGGCGGTGTGTTTTACAGGAGGGCGAGATAGGTCGACATTTAATAGGTCGTCCAAAAAAATGTGAGACCGTGCGTAATATTCACACCAATCGTTGTATTTTGAAAAATGGTGTATTAAATAAGACTCTTGAGAAGAAGAAGAAGGCAAGCAGGAAGGCAGGCAGGAAGGCAAGTAGGAAGGCAGGCAGGAAGGCGAGCAAGAAGGTAAGCAGGAAGGCGAGCAAGAAGGCGAGCAAGAAGGCGAGCAAGAAGGCGAGCAATAAGGCGAGCAAGAAGGCGAGCAAGAAGGCGAGCAAGAAGGCGAGCAAGAAGGCGAGCAAGAAGGCGAGCAAGAAGGCGAGCAAGAAGGCGAGCAAGAAGGCGAGCAAGAAAAAGTCGGAATCTCTGCAAACATCGGCAAAGAATAAGATTTTACCACTTTGTGTTCCGAAGAAATTCGAAGACCTAGCGAATAAATGCGCTTGCAATAAGCAATGGATTCTGAAGAATAAATTAGGTGCTGGACGATATGGAAAAGTATATGGTGCATGTTTGGCGAATGATTGTCGTTATGCGGTCAAAATTCAGAAATATGACGCGTACGGAAAAGCCGAAGTCAATGCATACATGAATTTTCAAGCGCGCAAGATACGAGTTGGTCCTAAGTTTTATGCGGCATGGGTTTGCAGAAACAAGCTATATATTGTATTGGAACAGATGAAACGATGCAGTGTTTCGCGGAACAAGGCATGGATGAACCGTGTCAGACACCTTGCGGATACACTTGAGAAAAAGGGATGGTTGCACGGGGATATTCATTCGGGGAACATAATGTGTACAAATAACAACAGAATGGTGTTAATTGACTTCAATTATGCGGTGGAGAAAGGGCAGTCTCCGTATGCGAATCAGAAGGGTTGGAACTATGAGTTTTTGAGAAGGAAGCAAGAACAGCAACTTGAAATATTGTTGGACGATTCATCATCGGGTCATCTTCAATAAGTGTTGTAATTACAGTAAAGTCATTTTTTTGAGTTGATATTTTTTTTACAGACTTTGTCATGGAAAAAGTAAGCGCATACCAAATGTGGCAGGCGGAATATAGGGCAATTTGTTTGATGGATTCTCTATTTCGTGTGGCTCAGACTAGCTTTTCTAAACGAAATGTTGAAGTCACAGAGTATAGTTTAGTAGCAACAAGGGATATTCCTGTCGGCACATTTATTGGATTTTATACAGGTGAATTTTCACAAGATGAACGAAGCAGCATGTATGCAGCGAAATTGAATCATATGCACATTTACCCATTTGCGAATGAAGAGACGATAACAATTGGCGAGCGCGAGTCACGGCCTTTGGCGAATATGAATGAACCATCAAAAGGTACTTACGCCAATTGCTGTATGATTGTACAAGATTTCAAGCATGATGAGATAATTTTTGCAAACGACTTGCAAGGTCAAGAGGTGAGCAGAGCGCGATTCTTTCGAGGTCTTGCGTGTTTTACATGTGCCAGGGTAAAAGGTGGTGAAGAACTTACATGGTATTATGGCAAGTCGTACGAATCGAATCGAGCTTCACAGGGATATGAAGCTGGGCGACCGTGTAATATGTTGATTGAAAACACTGCTTTTATACCAGACGACTCGCAAGGTGTGTTGAGTGTCATGCCTCGAGTAGAATATTCATGTGTGATTCCTATTTTTGGCATGAATAAGTCTTCACGGTTTGCTTTGCCCAAAAAGAAGAAGAGAAGGAAGAATGATTCAGATGATGAATCCACGACAAGTTCTTCAAGTGGAAGCGGTCACATACCCAAGTACGATCCGACAAAGTCGACTACTACTCGATCAGATAGAGTGCGTGCTAGAGTAAGTCGTGAATGATGGTCGGTGCTGCTACGCTTATAAGCGATGATTACATCGAAATGAATGGCCTATGCGCGAAACGACTTTTTTTGCGAAACGACTTTCGCCGAAAGAGGCATGGCGTTCCTATGTTGCGCTCTGGGCCGCGCGCTGTTTTGTGCGACGGGCCACGCGTCGGTGTTCGTATTTTGCGCGCGCGTCAGACCGAGCGCGCGCGCGTCAGACCGAAAGGGTTTGACGCGCGAATGGACGCCGCACGCCAATTTGTCACACTTGCTTTGCTCTGCTTTCTCAGGTAACGTGTTGCTGTTTGACAATGGATCATGCTAAGGAAACGAGATCGATTGATGGGAAATTGTCACATGTTGCTGATTTATTCAGCATGTTGCGAGCGTCGATGCCGCAGCCGTGCTGGTCACAACCCATTTCAATGGTATTCAATCAACAATACGTACCTGATGTGCCATGTGATCCTATCATTGCAGATTTTGCGCGTCACAACAACTTTGAGATGCATGACTTGACGCAGCAACTCACAAAAGTGATCACGATGTCGGATTTGGTCAAATTCTATTCGACCTGCTCCAAACTGGCAGTGGCGAAACCAAAGACATTGTTCTTTATCACAGCCAAAGTTGAGATTCCGAATTCGATGAGCGTGTTGGAAGGTCTTTTTGCTTTGCGTGCAAGTCTCATCGCCGGTTCATTCCACATATTTCTTCGAGACTACAAGAATGCCAACAAGAAAGAACGAAAATGTATGCGATGCAAGGTTTATAATCTGTGTCTTTGGCAATCTGACAACATTCTTCTCAGCTCAAACAGCAACGCGGTCGAAATAAAGCGCAGACTCGAAGAGCTGATTAGTGAATGTGGCATCTGTCTTGAGCAGTTGACAGATGAACAACACGGCACAATCGTGTATCCATTTCGTTGCGCACATGCATTTCATTGCGTATGCGTTAAGAAGTGTACAGAATGTCCGATGTGTCGCAATCGCTGGAAAGCGGATGGCGTTGTATTCAATGTGCTGATAGAATAAGACAGAATCGCACAACCCCCACTTTCACACACTTTCAGACAAATCAGGCACTCACTCTCGCATGAAATGCTCTAAACAATATGAAAATGATCAAGCGGGGCGTCCGCGCGTGGAGCGTCCAGCATTCCCTTTGTCATGATTGACGCGCTTGCATCCGCGTCCACGCTGCGGACTCGGCGAGGTAAAAAGCGTGCGATGAAGAGGTTGCCTGCCCACATCATGCCTAACCTCTTCTTCGTTGTCATCGACGAGAGCATCGACCCAGACACCCTTGGTAGTATCCCATTTCTTGTTCTTAGGTGCGGCCCCTCTGGGTCGTTTAACCTGAGCAGGCGCACCGCCGGCATCGGCATCCGGGTTGCTGGTTTCCTTGTTCTTGGCTTGTTTTTCGGATGACTTAGCGAGCGTGTCACCGTCATCAAGCTGCTGAAGCAGATTGGTTGACGCAGCAGGCGCGGAAGCATTAAGCATATCGTCAGAGATATCCTCGTCGAGCATAAACATGCCGCGCAATTTATCTATCTTAGCTTTGCCGAAGCCTTGGCATTGGGCAAGGCTTGCCCATGTGATATCGTTAGGATGTTCGCTCATGTATTTCATGATGAGTGTCGCACCACTCTTGCCAATGCCCGTGATACTGGCGATGTCTTTGTATTTGGCATCAGCAAGATGAGATTTCTGAG
>Ga0315315_10002630_pt1 | contig 16425 bp, 14 predicted proteins | sample M140m3416metaG_FD_203699 | JGI IMG/M metagenome (GOLD analysis project Ga0315315, IMG submission 203699) | Ammonia-oxidizing marine archaeal communities from Monterey Bay, California, United States - M1 40m 3416 | ecosystem: Environmental > Aquatic > Marine > Intertidal zone | place: USA... | reverse complement strand
TCCGCTCGAGTCCTATGGGCACAACAGCGCCGCCTACCTGCACCGGGTGATCGAGAGCATGAAGCTCGCCTACGCCGATCGCAGCCGCTATCTCGGTGACCCGGACCAGACCGTGATTCCCATCGAGGCGCTGATCAGCAAAGACTACGCCGCCGAGCGGCGCGAACTGATCACCGCGAACCAGGCCAAAACCCCGGACGAAATCGGCCCCGGTAACCCGGTACCCAATGAGAGCCCCGACACGACTCACTACTCAGTAGCCGATGCCGACGGCAATGTGGTCGCCAACACCTACACGCTCAACTTCAGCTTCGGCTCGCACATCGTAGTGCCGGGCACCGGCATGCTGCTCAACAACGAGATGGACGACTTTGCCGCCAAAGCCGGCGCCGCCAACGCCTACGGCTTGGTGCAGGGCGAGGCCAACACGATTGCTGCAGGCCGGCGACCGCTGTCGTCTATGACCCCTACGCTGGTGTTCAAGGACGGCCAGCCCTGGCTGGCTGCAGGCAGCCCCGGCGGTTCGCTGATCATCACGACTGTGCTGCAAACATTGCTCAATGCCATGGTGTTTGACATGAACATTGCCACCGCGGTCGCCGCACCCCGTGTACACAATCAGTGGATGCCTGATCGCACATTGGTTGAGCCCGGTATTAGCGCCGACACCCAGCGACTGTTAGAGGAATGGGGTCACAACCTCAGCCCCACCCGCCGCACCATTGGGCGCTCGAACTCACTGATGATCGATGAGGGCTGGATGCAGGGTTTTGCCGACATGCGCCGACCCGGTGGGCACGTAGCAACCGAGTAAGCGCTATTCACGAGACGCGCCGACCGCGCGCTTTGCACTGCAAAAGAACTCACGACTAAAGCCCCACAAAAAGCCCGGCCTAGGCCGGGCTTTTTGTTTCAGGCACTCGCCTGCTGCCTCAGCCTGCAAAGGCCGAGAAGTCCCAGAAGCCCGCCGAATATCCACAGAGCCCACAGAGACAGGAAGGGAACCGGGGTTGCTGGCGTCACGCTGCTGGCGACTGGCGTCACGCTGTTACTCGCTGTTGCTGGCGTGACGCTGTTACTCGCAGAAGATGCCGCACTGGTAGTCCCCGCAGCGTTGGTCGCCGTTACCGTGAATGTGTAGGCCGTGCCATTGGTGAGCCCTGTGACGGTGCAACTTGTTGTCGCTCCCGTCGCGTTGCACTGCTTACCCCCCGGTGAGGACGTCACCTTGTAGCCACTGAGGTCTGCGCCCCCGGTATCAGTCGGCGCAGTCCAACTAACCGTCGCCTGAGCGTTGCCCGCTGCGGCCGTTACGACGGTTGGGGCGCCTGGAACCGAGTTTGTTGCGGGATAAATTGCGTAGAGCGTCGTGTCAGCACTGGGGGTATAGGATGAACCCGGTGCGAGGGCCAAACCGGAGCCGTCGCTTTTGATGTTCCAGCTATTGAACGCCACACCCGCTCTTGACAGGCCGCCCGAATTGGACGCTATCGTTAAGGCGCCTTGGCCGGAGGTGGCTGCAGGCAAGGTACCCGCATCGTTTCCATTACCGTTGTAGGTGATCGTATAGGTTGGCTCATTAACGGTTACGGAGTTTGTCGCTGCGCTTCCCCAACTGGCAGCGGTAAAGGAGATCCCAAATCTGGCGCCGACTTCTGCGGAGTTGGTCGTTCCCATCACCATTGTCATCGAGTTTGCCGAGCCGTAACGGACTTCAGCCCAACCGCTGACGCTACTGCTGGTCTCCGAGGTTGTTCCTTTGAATCGGAAGTTATCGCCCGGAGTTTCGACCGCCACCGAAGTCGATTGCGCTCGGGTGTATGAGTTAATGCCTCCAAATTCAACGAACTCAGTATCGTCAAGATCCTTCACAGTAATCGCGATATTGTTCACCGTAATGGGGCTGAGCGTGTCCGCCTGCAAAAAATCAATGCGATAGGTCGTAAAGCTTTCACCTGTGCTGGCGACTGAATAGGTTTCAGTGTTGATCCCGTCATTGGTGGTAGCCCACCCCGGCGGGCTACCAAAAAAATACTCATCAACCTCGCTAACTTTACCGTCGGTATTGGTTTTAGCGGATTGGATATTTTGCGTGTCGGTGACCGTTAAGACGGCATCAACGCCTGCCAGCACGTCCTCATATTTATGCTCGAATCCCGCGGCAGCCGCAGTGCCAATCGAGCTATTGCCGGCGTTAGAGAAATCGACAAGGGAGTAGTTTGCATCAACCGCACCAATGGCAACCGTCGGCAAAGTTATGGACAACAGAACCAATAAAGAAGCTTTCTCGCCTACTGCCAGAAGCTGCGCTGGCCCAAAGGCTTCGCGGCGCAATCGCCATTGCCAAGTGTTGTAGGGAGTCATGCGCAAAGCTGACGCTCCAAAAAAACATAAAATATATATTTACAGTATCTACTAAAGGTATTTATTTTTAAACTACCCAATGAAGCCGGGCATGGCGGAAGCGCAACTAGCCACGTTAGACTTGGCCGATGGCAAAACCGCGTCCTGACAAACACAACGTGGTGCCGCTGGGCGAGCAGCAATCCAAACAGCCCCGCGGAGAAGCTGTTCGGGTCAAGCTACTCGATGCTGCGGAGGCGCTGCTTCTGGAACAGGACGCTCACCAGCTTCGCCTCGATGACGTACTGGCTGACGCCGACGTTGCACGCAACACGCTGTATAAGCACTTCAAAGATCTCGAGACCCTTGCAGAGGAGGCCTTGCTTAGGGGCTTTGCCAGAAATGTCGAGCTCGACGCCCAGGCCATCTCGGGCGCACTCGGCCGTTGCAAAAGCAAGGGTGACTTCAGGCAGGCGATGACCGCCATTACCCGCGCCACCCAAAGCGCCGACCGGGCAGCCAGAAGGATGCTAAGGATCAAGCTGCTGGCCATGGCTGGTAGCCGGCCGGCGCTACTGGAGCGGGTGGCGGCGGTTCAGGCTGACATGACTGAGCGACTCGCCCACGAGTTTCGCGCGGCGCAGGAGAAAGGTTACGTCCGCTCTGACTTCCCCGCCCGCACGGCCGCGCTCTTTATTCAGTCCTACACGATTGGGCGGGTGCTACTGGACATAGAACCCCACACCAAAAAAGACGAGACCGATTGGATCAATCTCATCGATCACATCGTGGAACTGGCACTACTACCCTGACTGAAGGGATCAATCAGCCTTCGGCATCCGCACCTTGTAGGTCTGCCGAGCCATGGCAACCAAGTCGCCATTCACATCCCAAATCTCGGTGTCGGTCTCGGCAACACCGCGGGTCACCTGGCGCGTGGTGTGTCGCGCCAGAAGCGGACCCCCGGCGGGTTTGCGCCGCACCTGCACCGTGAGTTCCACCGTCGGCACCCATCCGAAGGCACCATAAATGGTGAAGACGGGTGGCGGCATGATGTCGGCAAACATTAGGAGATCAATTGGCCCCGGTGCAGCGCCGTCTGTGTGTGCCAGCCAGGCAATAAACTCGCCCGTGTCATTCGTTTTACCCTCGGTAAAGACTTCGGCGCCCTGCACCATGCGCAGATCAATACTCTGGTGAATCTCGAGGTGCGACATGGCGGGCGCGGCCACGTCATCAAAGGCCGGCACTTCGGGCGGCGCCACGTTGGTCCAATCCGGGCCGCTGAGTCTGTCGAGATCGGTGTAGGCCGCGGTGGCGCGCAGCTTTAACTGTCCGTCCTGCCGCAGATCGGCACTGGCAAAATGGGTGCTGCGGGTCTCCGAGAGTGACTCCACCGCTACCTCGACCTCCCCCAGCGCCACGGGCGCCAGATAAAAGGCATTGATGCTCAGCGGGTCGGGCTGGTTCAGCGCCTCAGACAAAGCGCGCCCGACGAGCGCGAGCACATAGCCGCCATTGGCCACTGACCCGATACGCCAGCCGCGATGCACGGCTGCCTGCCAGCGCGACTCGCCGAGCGGCGACACCGCGGTATGTGATAAGAACTGACTCATATTGCTCCTTTGCCCTATTTGACGGCTTGTGTCCCGTATCCGTTCAGCAAGGCTGGCGTTAGCCGCGCTCGCTCACCTGCTTTTTTCTGCCACATCGCTCTATACTGGCTGGCCGTATTACGCGCCGGAGAGGGATCTTGGCTCATACGCGCCCACTGTCAGACAGGCACGGATTGCCGCTACTGGCCCTGATTTTCATTGGGGTCGGGCCCTTTTTTGCTAGCGCCCAGAACCCCGTCGAAGAAGCGGCCGGATCCGAGGCGGCGCCTATCGTAATCGATATGGCAGCACCATTGGAGCCCGAGCGCGCCGCACCATCACCCGCCGAGCCGGATACGCTCGGGATTTATCGTCGCTACATCACATCGATGGAGGAGAGTTCCGGCGCCTTTGCACCCGGGCTGACCGAGCAACTGCTGGGATTGGGGCTTAATCTGCAGGCGCTCAATCGCCACGCTGAGGCTGCCACCGTCTTGAAACGCGGCGTTCATGTGAGCCGGATTCAATCGGGACTCTATGCCGCGGACCAAATCCCCTTGCTCAAGGCCGAGATTCGCAGCCTGAGTGCACTGGGTCGGTACGACGAAGTCGATGAGCACCAGCGTTATCTCGCGCGGGTCGAATCTGAAGCGCTGGAAGGCACACCTGCCTCCATCGCCGCGCTCCTCGATCAGGGCGCCTGGGCCGAGCAAGCTTGGGATTTGGGGGTCGGTGACCAGGAAGCGCATCCCGAACATCTCGCGCGGAGCTGGGAGTATTACCGACTCGCCTATAACCAGAGCACCCAACTCTTTGGTGATCGATCTTTGGCGCTGCTAAAGCCGTTGGAGGGGATGTTGCGCCTGCAGTACCGGTTCGCAGCCCTCCAACGACAGAACGCCAGCAACAGCGCGTTCGATGGGTCCAGCTATCGGCAGACTTCGGCACTGGGGGGGGCCTATCGGCGCGGTGAGGCGGTGCTATCCACTATATTGGGCATCAAATCGCTCAACGGGTCCTCCGCTGGGGAGCAGGCCTACGACCTGGCTCGGCTCGGTGATTGGGGCCGCTGGATGGGCCGCAGATCGGACGCGCAGAGCTACTACGACAAGGCCTGGCGCCGCATTACACCACCGCCTCCGGAGATCGCTGAATCAGGGGCAGGCGTCGGTGACGCGCAGCCAGCCCCAGAGGATGAGGCGGCCGCCGCCAACGATGGCCCCGGAGAGACGCCACCGGCCGCAGTAACCAACGCGCAAAACGAGCGCGAGGCAATGACCGCAGAAGCCTCTGCCATGCCAGCCGAATTAGCGGCCGACGGTAACGCCGAGGACAGCAGTTCGATCACGCAAATTGAGGCGCCGCCACCCGAAGACGATCCGGTCATGCGCGCAGCACTCTTTGAAACGGCAACACCTCTGCCTGATATCGACACGCTCAGGCCGCTACCCCCCTTTCGGCGCGATGCCTCTGGGTCGCTGGTGGTCCAGTTTCAGCTCAACGAGGCCGGAAAAATCACACTACTGGAACGCATTACCGTCACCGCGGTCTCAGAAAATACAGAGGCTGAAACGAGTGAAGAGGCCGACGACACCGTCGAACCCGAGGTAAATAATGACCCGGCAATAGACCGCTTGTTGCGTAAAATGCGGCGCACACGGTTTAGACCTCGCTACGAGGAGGGTAAAGCAGTGGAGACTGGTATGATTGTGTGGTCATTTGATTTGAACCCTGCCGGCACGGATGCGATGGCACTGCAGCCCTGATGAAAACTCGATCCCTTTTGCACTGTGATGCATCGACCCTGCTGCGCCCATTGGCGGCGGGCGCAATCGTGAGCGTGATGCTAGTATTGATGGGCTGCCCTTCCGCCAGTACACCGACCACCCCTTCGCTGCCCACGCCGCCCTCCTCGCCCTCAAGCTCTGGGGCCTCCTCTCCCCCCTCGGGTGGAGCGAGTGGCGCCAGCTCCCCTAGCTCAAATAGCGGAAGTTCAGGATCCAGCAGTGCAAGCTCATCGGGCAGTGCCGGCTCCAGCTCGTCCAGCCCCGGCGGTGCCAGTAGCGGCAACCCAGCTCCTTCAGGGGGCGCTATGCCCGGCTCTGGATCAGCAGGCACAGAGACCGCCGGCGCAGGCAATGGCGCCGACGCGCCCGGATCCGAAGCCGGTGGAACCGCAACCGGTAACGATGGGACGGGGGGAAGTGAACCCGGCTTTGGCGAGATGGCCGGTGGCGCTGATTTACCCTCCATGGTCGATACCCTGCCCACTTTTGACGAAGATTACGGCTCCGAGGGCGAGGCTTCGTCGGATTCGGAAGGATCTCAAAACGGTGCCGAAGCGAGCAAGGACAGCGGAGCGTCTGGCGGAACCGGCCAGGTCGCTGAGCGCTCTGGTAGTGCCGAAGGAAACAATGATCAGCCCGGGCCGGGAACGCGCGCCAGTGGCGGGATGGAGTCGGATAGGGGGCTGGGAGGTCCGATGACGGCCGCAGAGCAGGTCGCCATCCTCGATCGGCAGCTTGAGGAAAGCACCCGGGATTTCGACGGCATCATTTACGACGAAGAACAGCGTCAGCGAGAGGCAGCCAGAGATCGTAGCACCCAGACGCCACAAACGGCCGGCGCTCCCGACACGGCTGAGGGCGAAGAACCTGACTTTGGTGGCGGGATGGCGAGCGGTGGCAGTGGCTCTGTCGGTGGCGGTATCGGTGGACGCAGTGGCGCGCCGCCTGTCGATGGCGCCAAGTACCCCCCGCCATCCGATATTCCCAGCGGCAATGACGACGATGTAGTAGCACGACAATTGCGTGAGGCCGCAATGCGAGAACCGGATCCCGCCGTGCGAGAAAAACTATGGACCGAATACCGCAAGTACAAGGGCATTGAGGAGCCAGACTCGTGATCCGCCTGCTTTTTTCACTCGCTGTGGGGCTGGCGCTGATCACCGGCTGCGTATCGGAAACGGTTAAATCAACCTCTGTTCCCGTGCTTGACGCCCCCAACACCTTGACGCCCGAAGCGGAACTGCTGGACGTGGGTGTGGTCATTCTGGACCCGGGTATCAGCAGCGTCGAAGACGAGGAGCAAGTTTATCCGGAGGTGCGAAAAGCAGAGGCTACCTTTATGGCGGCCGAACTCGCCGAGGTCCTGACCGAACAGGGCGGGTGGGGTGCAGTCAGGGTCGTGCCGGACGATCGCCAGTTCTCTGATCTGTTAGTGCGCGGCACGATTCTCCAATCGGATGGCGAGGCACTGGAAATCAAGATTTTGGTCAGTGACGCGCGCGGCACCCTTTGGCTCGATAAACGCTATCAAGGTATTACCAGCCGTTACGCTTACGAGCAGGGCACGCGGGTCAAGCAGGATCCCTTCCTTGCGGTATATCGCATGATCGCCAACGACATGCTCGCCCTGTTCGACCGTCTGCCGGCCGCAGATCGGATAGCCATTCGACAGGTGGCCGAAATGCGCTTCGCCCGGGATTTTGCCAACGGCGCCTTCGCGGATTACCTGGAGGAAGATGCATCGGGGCATATCAGCTTGCGCAGGTTACCGGCAGAGGATGATCCCATGCTGGGTCGCATTCGCGGTCTGCGGCAGCGACATTACGTGTTTGTCGACACCCTACAGGGCCATTACACCGGCTTCGCGGAAAATATGTATGCGCCCTATCAGGAGTGGCGCAAAGCCAGCTACGAAGAGACCGTCGCGCTGCGTGAACTCGAGGCTGAATCTCAAAGAGAGATGATTGCCGGAGGTGCAGCGATCATCGCTGGGGTTCTCGCGCAATCGTCGGGCAACCGCACTGCGCGGAGCGCCGGAACAGTCGGCGTGATCGGCGGCGGAGCGCTGCTGAAGCGCGGCCTTGAAAAGCGCGCCGAATCCAATATTCACTCTCTGGCGCTGGAGGAACTCGGGCAATCGTTGGACGCCGAGATCACACCCAGAGTCATCGAACTAGAGGACCGCACGGTCCGACTGAGCGGTAATGTCGAAGACCAGTACGATCAATGGCGCGAGCTGCTGGCCGATATTTATGCTGCTGAACTCGCCGCGCTGGAGCCCCCTTCCGCGCCGGCAGATAACGTCCCCCCGACGCCTGACACGCAGGACTCGTGACCGACCAGACAGAGCAGCCCCTCTCCGCCACCAGTTTCGAGCCCGCGCCAACTGCGAGTGAGTCGACTGCTCCGGCTGAAAAGGGCCCGCAATCTCGCGTGGTGTTGATCGCCCTCGCCACCGCGGCCCTGTTACTCATCTTCGTGTTCTTTGTATTGCCACGACTCGTTACGCCCGGCGATACCGAACCCGTTGCCACGACCACTTTGCGAGATACCCCGGTAGCGGGCGGCGCCACTGCAGCGATAAACCCGGCTGGCGAGAACGGCAGCAGCCGAAGTCCCTTCGCCGAGGCACAGGAAAGCGCCTTAAGGCGGGAGGCTCAGGAGGTACTGCAGGCGCTACTCACACTTCAGGAATCACTAGCCGAGCGTGGCGCTGTCAGTTGGGGGGAGCCCGCCTACAGCGAGGCGCTTGGCAAAGCCGCCGCAGGCGATACCGCGTATCGCGAGCGTGATTTTATGGCAGCAACTGCGCAGTACCAGGATGCCCTCGACCAGCTGCTTGCTCTGGAAGCCAGCCTACCCGAGCGCATTGAAACCCTTCATGCGTCGGTTACATCGGCGATTGAAGTCGGTGAGGTCCTCGCCGCTCAGGCGGGCTTCGCTGATCTTGCCCAAATGGCGCCTGCGGATATCCGGCTCATCACACTCGAAGATCGCATTGGAGCGCTGCCCGATGTGGTGGTCGCGCTAGAGGCCGCAGAGACCGCTGAGAAAGACGGGCGGCTTACTGAAGCCGTTGCCGCTGCCACCGAGGCGACTCGGGCCGACCCGGCACACAAGCGCGCCAAAGCGCGACTCGCCGAGCTGGAATCCGCGCTGACTCAGGAACGATTTACCGTGGCCATGACGGCCGGCTATGGTGCACTGGCTGCGCAGGGTTTTGATCAGGCAGAAACGCAGTTTCGCAACGCTGCGCGGCTCATACCCGGCGCACCCGAGCCCGCCTCAGCGCTGGCAGAGGTCGATCAGGCGCGCACCCAGAGCACACTGCTTCGTCTCAAAGAAAGCGGCATGCAGGCCGAGGGAGAAGAACGCTGGGCAGATGCGGTGGCGCTGTATGAACAGGCGCTCGAGATCGATGCATTAATGCTGTTTGCAACGGAGGGCACAGTAAGGGCGATGCCGCGGGCGGACCTCGATACTCGCTTGGAAAAAATCCCGGAAGAGCGGGACCGTCTGATTGACGCGCGCATTATGCGCCTCGCGCAGGAAAGCCTCGCCGAAGCCATGATGATTGTGAACCCAGGCTCGCGACTGACCTCACAGATCGCGCGCGCACAGGAAACGATTACCTACGCCAGCACCCCCGTGTCAGTCACGATGACCTCAGATGGCCTCACCGACGTCACGCTACTGCGGGTAAAGCGACTGGGCACCCTCGCCGAGCAAACGCTCTCCCTGCGACCCGGCCTCTATACAGCGGTGGGTATCCGTAACGGGTATCGCGACGTCAGAGTAAAATTTGAGGTTCGGCCCAATCAACGCAATGCCGTCGAGGTACGCTGTGTTGAGCCGATTTGAGCGAACGCGATGACTGACAACGACACTAAGCTGACGCCCGACGCCTTTGCACCAGCCGGCAGTGCGCCCACGAGCGAGCAGCTCAGTGCAGCGACCTTCGAGCCTCTGGCTCAAGCGGCAGATCAGAAAAAGCGTGTCAGCCTCGCCCAGATTGGTTTGGCGGGTGCCGGAGTGTTGATCGCTGCCCTGCTTTTCTTCTTGTTTACCGCACGCTCACTGACCCTGAATATCGATGCCGAGGCCGAAACAGAGTTTTCTCTCAGCGGTCTGAACTGGTCTTTTGGTGATCGCCTGCTCGTGCGACCGGGCAAGCATGTCCTCTCTATTGTTGCCGAGGGTTATCACCCCTACGAGCAAACCATCACCGTGGGCAATGCCGATACGCAGCAGCTGGATATTCGCCTGGCACCCCTCCCGGGAACCGTGAGTATCACAACTCAACCCGAAGGCGCGGCCATTGCGCTGGATGGACTGTCACTGGGGAACGCGCCGTTAACCGAGTTGGTACTCGAAGCGGGCAGCTATGCCCTGAGCACCGAACAACCCCGCTACCAGCCGTGGCAAGGACAACTCGAGGTGACCGGTCGCAACCAGAGCCAGAGCGTCGATATTGCGCTCGTGCCCGACTGGGCTCAGGTGCGCTTCAGTGCCACACCGCCAACCGTCATCGCCAGCGTAGACGGTGAGCTCGCAGAGATCACTGCCGAAGGGGTATCGGTTCTCTCGGGCAACCATGACCTGACGCTCAATGCTGCGGGCTTCATGCCCACTACCGTTACATTGAACATCGTGGCCGGTATCGACCAGGACCTCGGCGCTATCACCCTCATACCCGCAGATGCCACGCTCACTTTGACCAGCACGCCGGCGGGCGCAGGGGTGACCGTCGACAACACCTTTGTCGGACTGACTCCGCTGATATTGCCGCTCAGTCCCGGCGAGCGCCACGGCATCAGCCTCTCTAAAGCCGGATACCGCGCCGCCAGTCTCTCGCTGACACTGAAACGGGGCGAGACAACCCGCCGTGCGGTGACCTTGGAGCCCGAACTGGGCGAGGTCCGCTTTGCCATTGAACCCACTGAAGCCGAAGTCTTCATTAATGGCGAGGCAATGGGCACCGGAAGCCAAACGCTCTCATTACCAGCGGTACCGCAGCGCGTCGAAGTACGACTCCCGGGCTACGCGACGTTCGAGACCGAGGTGCTGCCTAAACCCGGTCTCCCGCAACAGATTGCCGCGACGCTGCTCACCGAGGCCGCCGCGCGTAAAGCGGCTATGACGGCCACCGTGACTACCCCATTGGGCCAAACGCTGGTGCTCGTTGATCCGGCTACCGAGACGCAAAACCCCTTCACGATGGGGGCTTCCCGCCGCGACCCGGGACGGCGCGCCAATGAGGTAGAACACCCCGTCGAATTGCGGCGCGCCTTCTACATCGCCAGCACTGAGACAACCAACGCCCAGTTTCGACAATTCGAAGCGGGGCACGACTCAGGTCTCATTGAGAGTTACTCGCTCGATCGCGATCACCAACCGGTAGCCGGTATCAGCTGGCAGCAGGCGGCAAGCTTTTGTAACTGGCTCAGCCGGCTTGAGGGTCTGCCTCCCTTCTATCGCGAGAATCAAGGCATCATCATCGGCTTCAACCCCAGCAGCACCGGCTATCGTTTGCCGAGCGAGGCAGAGTGGGCGTTTGCGGCCCGGGTAGACGGCGATTTAGTGCGACGTTTTGCCTGGGGCAACGATTTCCCGCCGACGACGGTTGCTACCAATGTGGCCGATAACACCTCGGCGCTGGTCACCGGCCGAATTCTAAACGGCTATACCGATCAGTTTGTCGTGTCGGCGCCAGTGGGCAGCTTCCCAGCCAACCATCGCGGACTGCATGACATGGGTGGTAATGTGGCTGAATGGGTACACGACGGTTATCGCATTCCCTCCGCCAATGCACAGCTCGACATCGATCCACTGGGCGCGCAGCGAGGCGACAACTACACTATTCGAGGTGGCAGTTGGGCGCTGAGCCGGTTGTCCGAGCTGCGGCTGACGTTCAGGGATTACGGGGAGCGGGGTCGGGATGATCTCGGATTCAGGATTGCGCGTTATGCAGAATAAACCCGGCTTATCTTGGCGCATGACGGGGGCCCTTACCGCGATACTCTGGGCTTTGGTGGCGGCGAGCGCGAGCACTCAGAACGCGACAGAAAACGACGAACCGACCAGTGCCGCCGAGACCGACACTGCCACAGAGTCTGTAGAAAAAGTGGCCGACAGCCCCGTGGCTGACAATCCCGGTAGCGCGCTTGATTATGAACCGACCGAATCGATTTCCGAGGACCTCTCAGTGTCCTTTCCCGTCGATATCTGAGCCTGACAGGAGCCCGCTATGAAGCTGCGTTTACCCTCGGAATTCCTCTATCAGGTCTTTGCCCTGCTGTTCGCCGTGATTCTGGTGCACGCGGCTTATGTGGGCGTGATTCGCCCCAGCGCCGATTCACAACTGGCGGTTCAAGCGGCGCAGCAGGCGGCCGGAGAGGCGCCTACCGGCAATCGATCACTGGCCATCGTCATCAAGGATTACGAGCAGGAAGCCTGCTTCATTCTGATGCTCTGGGCACTGGCGATTATGGGGCTCAAGGCCTCGCGCACCCGGGCAGAGGGACACATGCTGAACCGCGAGCTCATCGCGATCCCAGAGGGAACGAGCATCCTGCCCAGAGATGCGCGCGAGCAATCGCGCTCGCTTGAGGCGCTCGCGCTGGAAGAGCAAGACTACCTCCTACCCCGGGCGCTCGCTAATGCGCTGAGCCGTTTTACCACCACGGGCAGCATTCCGGCGGTATCTGATGCGGTGCGTGAGCAATGCGATATCGAAGCAGACCGTCTCGACTCGGAGCTGTCTATGGTGCGTTATATTTCCTGGGCGATCCCGTCGATCGGCTTTATCGGCACCGTACGCGGTATCGGTGACGCGCTGGGTCAAGCCTACAAGGCCGTTGAAGGCGACATTTCCGGTGTGACCGTCAGCCTCGGAGTGGCCTTTAACAGCACCTTTGTCGCGCTCGTGTTGTCGATCATCATTATGTTTGCACTGCACCAATTGCAGCTGTCGCAAGAGCGGCTAGTGCTCAATACCCAGCGCTACATCGACCGTCATCTGCTTCGGCACCTCTCGGTACCCCGCAGCTGATGCAACTTCTCGACTGCAACGACGCCTCGCTGCGCCTGTGGCGCGATGGTCTGGACACCTGGTCGCCCGGATTCGTCTGGTTCAGTGACGGCCGTTATCAATTCGGTGAGCCGGCATGGCAGCAAGCGCGTCGCGCCCCCCGGGAGATCAATAACCGCTATTGGCATCGGCTCTCCACTCAGGACCTCAGCCCGGCACTGGGTCCTGCGAGGCACACCGCTGACCTAGTCCATGCGCATCTGGAGGCCCTTTTGGGCGACGTCGGCGGAGAACTTACGCTGGTCATCCCGGGCGCAATGGAGTCGCCACAGCTATCGTTGTTATTGGGTATTTTGCAGACCCTGCCGGTGAACATCAGCGCGGTAACGCATCGTAGCGCACTGATTGGTGGCGCAACGGGTCAATCCTGTGCCCATGTCGAACTGCAGCTGCATCAGACCTGCATCACATCCGTATCGGTAGAGCGCGGCGTGGCGTGTGCTGGCGAGACACAAATCCTGCCCGGCCAAGGTTTACTCGGCTTGATGGACGACATTGCAGAACGGATTGGCGAGCAATTCGTTGCCCAGACCCGCTTTGATCCGCAGCGGCGCGCTGAAACTGAACAAACTCTGTACGAACAGATTCCCGAACTGCTTCGATCTCTGGCAACGCTGAGTGAAATGAGTTTGACCGTTGAAGGTCATACCGCGCGGATTACTGCCGATGCCCTGCGTCCCGTAGGCGCCGCGTTTAGTCATGCCCTTGCACCGCTGCTTCCTCAGCACACCCCTCACATCGCCCTAGATACCCTGTTGTCGGTGTTACCGGGACTCAGCCTGCCTTGTGACACCAGTACGGTGCAGACTGACGTAATCCCCGCCATTGCAAGCGTTATGACGGCGCCCGAGGGGGAGCTCACATTTCAGCGAGAGGCGCCCTGCTTAGAAAACAGTCGACCGCCTGCCGGAGCGCCCGCATCGGGCTCGAGTGCAGCGACACCGGCAGGACAGGTCGATGCCCCTCCCGTCGCAACCCATCAACTCGTGGCCGGCCGCGCGACCCCCCTGATCATCGGAACCCGCATCGCAGACGGTGTGATGGTCTCGGGAATTGGCGAAATCACCATCCCGGCAGACCTCGCGGTACACCTGAATGACCAGCCCGCCGACGGCGTGATCACCGTAAACGCCAGTGATCGGCTCAACGTGGGTGGGGTCGAGGTGCACTTTATCGCCGTGGAATCCTGAACCATGGCGCGTCGCAAGCGACAATCCTCGACCTTCAACCTCAGCTTTCTTGACATCATGTCCTGTGGTTTCGGTGCCGTCGTGCTCGTTTTTCTGATCATTGATCACTCCCTCGACGTCGAGATCCGTAGCGTCAATGCCGAGGTGCTCTCCGAGGTGAATCTCCTCGAGGAGGACATCCGTGAGGGTGAAGCCGGGCTGGTGCGCCTGCGTAATGCCCTCGATGAAGCGGATCTGGACATCGTTGAGGCGGACGGCCTGGCCCGCCGCATTACCGAAGAGCTTGACGAATACGAAGCGCTGATTGCTTCCATAGAAGAATCCGGCGTGAGTGACAGTGACGCGATCGCCAAACTGCAGGCCGAAATCAACCAGCTTGAGGAGGAAATCCAGCTCTTGGAAGAGGCCTCTGAAGCAGAAGCGGGCCGCAGTGCCCGAGAGTTTGTAGGAGAAGGCAACCGCCAATATCTGACGGGGCTCAACCTTGGCGGGCGGCGCATCGCCATTCTGGTGGACACCTCGGCGAGCATGCTCGCCAACCAACTGATCAACGTGATTCGACTCCGCAATATGGACCGCGAACTCCAGAAACAAGCCGGTAAATGGACGCGCACCCTCGACACGGTCGATTGGCTGACCGCCCAATTGCCGGTCAGTGCGCAGTTTCAGGTCATAACGTTCAATACTCAGGCTGCCCCGGCACTTGCAGGGACAGAGGGTCAGTGGCTCGAGGTGGCGGACACGCCCAAGTTAGAGGCTATCAGCCTCGCACTTCAGGATCAGGTTCCTGCCGGCGGCACAAGCTTGCACAACGCCTTCACCGCACTCGCCGCACTGCCAAGTCCCCCTGACAATATTTTTCTGTTAACCGACGGCTTGCCGACTCAGGGAGAGCGCCCTCCTCGCGGCAGCCGGGTCAGTGGCAACGAACGCCTCAAGCACTTTCGCGAAGCCATCAGGCGACTACCATCGGGCGTGCCGATCAATACGATTCTTTTCCCAATGGAAGGCGACCCCATGGCTGCCTCGGAATACTGGCAGTTAGCAAGAGCCTCCAACGGCAGCTTCATGTCACCGTCAGTCGATTGGCCATAGCGATCTGAAATGCGAGCAAGACGCGCCCCCCCCGAGTTCTCATTGTCCTTTCTGGATGTGATCTGCTGTGGCTTTGGCGCGGTGATCCTGCTGTTGATGATTACCAAGACGGTTCAGCCTCAGGTCATCGAGCAGGCCATGGTCGACGCCGAGTCAGCCGTGTCGACATTGACCGAGCAGCTGTTTGAGATTCGCGGTGAAACGACGATTATCAACCGGGATCTGAACGTCAAACGCGAGCAGATCTCGGAGTACGACGAGAAAATTGCCATCCTACAGGGCACTCTGGCGCGCACCCGCTCGGAGTACGACGCACTCAGCACCTCCCAGAATGCCAACGCCATTATCCGTGAGCAGCTCGCCATCGCGCGCCAAAAGCTCTCGGAGGAAGAGTTGCGGCTGCTGGGGCGGAACGCTGAGAAAAAGAATCAGTTGATCGGTGGCATACCCGTCGACAGCGAGTACATCATTTTTATCATCGATACCTCGGGCTCGATGTTCTCCTATGCTTGGGAACGCATGCTCCAGGAGATGGAGGCCACTCTCAATATTTATCCGGAGGTAAAAGGCATTCAGGTGCTCAATGACATGGGCAACTATCTATTCAGTCGGTATCGCGGTGAGTGGATTCCCGACACCCCCGCCCGGCGCAGTCTCATACTGCAAAATCTACGTAACTGGAATGTGTTCTCTAACTCGTCCCCCGTCGAGGGCATTACCAACGCAGTAAGAACCTTCTATGATCCCGGCAAGAAAATATCAATTTATGTTTTTGGTGACGAATTCACCGGCAACTCTATCCAGGAAGTGGTGCGGACCGTTGACCGCCTCAATGCTGAAGCTGCTGGCGGTGAGCGCAGGGTGCGCATCCACGCAGTAGGCTTTCCCGTGCAGTTCATCAGACCCCCCGAGTTACAGGCGACGGGGATACGGTTTGCTACACTGATGCGAGAACTGACCCTAAGGAATGGGGGTAGCTTCGTTGGCCTCAACGATTTCAGACCTTGAGCCGTCCGTTTTCGGGCGTTGGCTCCTTCTGCTTTGCCTCACACTGCTTGGTGCAGGGTGCGGATCTAAGCAGGTGATCGTTGAGGGCAATTTTCCTTCGCCACTGCTTGACCCCTTGCCCCTCACCCTCGGCGTCATCTACCCCGCCGCCTTCGCCGAGCATGAATTCTTTGATGAGGCCAAGGGCAGAGCAGAGTCAGACTGGCTAGTCAAAACCGGCGCAGCGCAGGTTCAATTCTGGGATACGCTTTTCGACGGCATGTTTGCAAACGTCGTGCATATTCGCGATTGGGAGACGGTTGAGCGCCATCGTGCAG
>Ga0315315_10002629_pt1 | contig 16438 bp, 18 predicted proteins | sample M140m3416metaG_FD_203699 | JGI IMG/M metagenome (GOLD analysis project Ga0315315, IMG submission 203699) | Ammonia-oxidizing marine archaeal communities from Monterey Bay, California, United States - M1 40m 3416 | ecosystem: Environmental > Aquatic > Marine > Intertidal zone | place: USA... | reverse complement strand
TTTTACTTGTGGCTTTATTTAATCACTTATTTAGAGGCGGAGGACCACCTATTCCTATTTTAATTCTAATAGTGTCAGCTACAGCATTAGGGTTGTACGGCTCAAGAAAGGCAATTGGTTAAATCATCGGCATATCCTCTTCATTAAGTTCTGGTTCTAATTTGTATATTGTTGAATATTAGTTATAAATCATTTAAAATGAAAGATATACTTGTTGTTGTAAAACTTAAAGAAGGAAAGTTTGATAAATTTATGGGCTTTAATAATTCTGAAGAGGGAATAAATGAAAGAAGAAAAATTGCAGATGTGACGAAATCTTTAGGTACAGTTTCCCCAGATAAAAGTGCAGTAATGTTTAAAATTGTTGTACACGATGAGGATGCTATGTATTCATTTTTAGATGGTTCAAATCCTGTGTCAAAACCAATTTTTGATGAGGTTATGGAAAGCTATGAGATTTTTGAGTTAAACAAAATTTAATCTTGCTTCAAATCATCGGCATATCCTCTTCATTAAGTTCAGAAAACACGGAGTAGAGATATTTTAGATTTTATAACACCAATAGAATCAATACTTCAAAGTATTATAAGTTGAGGTATGAGCTAAATAAGAAGGATTAAAGGTAAATAATGAATCGTTACCCCATATGTTACCCCAAAGGGTATAAAAAAAGAGCTAACTTAACGTTAACCCTTTGTCTGGTGAGGGTGGAAGATCGGTCTCGAACCGACGACCTCCTGAACCACAATCAGGCGCTCTAACCAACTGAGCTACAACCACCATTAGAATTGCAAATTTAAATGTTTTTAGATAGCATACAAGTGTTTTTTTATTACACTTATTCTAATCCATCGGATAATGAATTCCAGTCTGTTTCCTTATTTGATCCATTAGCTCTACTAAATCGAGACTCTGTTGTAAAGACCACTTAGTGGATTCAGTTTTTTTATTACGTAAACACCAATTTACTTCTTCAATCTCATAACTATAACCCTTCCCAATAAAATCAAAAGTTTTTTTATAAATTTTGCCTTCCTGAACGAGTTTAAGATTCGCTGTCTCGTGCCAGCGTGAATCCAGATATATTTCACCCTTTTCGCCACAGATTGTTGCTCGCATATCTTCGTTGTGTACATAACTCGAATATAAAATAGCTTGAGATTGATCATATGTTAATAACATTCCAATTTGTTCATCAACCCCAGTTTCAGATAAAACTGCTGAGGCTTTAATATTATTTGGTTTACCTAAAATACTTAAGGAAAGAAATAAAGGGTAAATTCCAATATCTAATAAACTCCCACCTCCCTTTGCTGGATTAAACAAACGAGAATCAAAATCATTGTTAAGACCATTAAAACTAAAAGTTGAATTTATATATCTTAATTTGCCTATTGCACCTTCATTTATCCATCGAAGTATTTGTCCGAAAGTTGGGTTAAATCTGGTCCAAAGGGCTTCCATTAAAAAGACTTGGTTTACTCTCGCAAAATTCAACATTTCTTTAGCTTGACGATAATTAATAGCTAGTGGCTTTTCGCACAAAACAGCTTTTCCGTGTTTTATAGCTTGAATGGCATGTCTGTGATGATTTTGATTTAAAGAGGCTATGTAAATAACATCGATTGATTCATCTTCATAAAGATTATTATAAGACCCATAAAATGTGTCTAAGCCATATTTATTTGCAAAGGCTTTAGCACGATCTTCGCTTGAAGATGCGACTGCTTTAAGTTTGCAACCTTGAATTAAAATTAAATCAGATGCAAACTTATGTGCAATTTTTCCAAGCCCTAAGATTCCCCATTTAATTGTCCCTGACATTAAGACTGTATTAATGCATCTAAATTACTAATTGAAATAGGTTGTCGTGAGGTGAAACCCTCCCCTGCTTTAGTACCAATTAGTCTACCAAAATTTTTTGCACGATACAAGACACTGTCTTGAAAATTTTTACTGCTTATTGGGGTATTCTCTTCAGATGAACTTGGATTAAAAAACTGGCTAGAATATGAATAAACGGCTTCCAATTTTATATCCATATAACCGGTTATGTCTACTATTAAGTCAGGTTTTATTTCATTCCATTGGATATATTCTAAAATAATTTTGGGTCGCCATGCTTCTTGATAATTACCTTTAGAATCTTTAGTTTCTATTTTTTTAAGTCCACTCAAAAAACAGGCATCATTAACCAAACGATTTCCTTTACCATGATCAATATGTCTGTCTTCAATAGCATTACATATGACAATCTCTGGACGATACTCTCTTATTTTTTTTATCACTAAACGCTGATGAGTTTCATTATTTACAAAAAAACCATCTTTAAATTTCAAGTTTTCACGTTTTACTACGCCTAAAATATTAGCAGCATTTATAGATTCTTTTTTTCTTTTATCAACGTTCCCTCTGGTCCCTAATTCGCCTTGAGTAAGATCGATAATTGCTACTTTCTTCCCCTGGGATATCGATTTTGCTATTGTGCCTGCACTTCCCAATTCAACGTCATCTGGATGAGATCCAAAAGCTAAAATATCAGTAATCATCAAATTTGTTTTTTTATGGATTGAAGTAAATCATTTTTTAAATCCTCAATAGATTCAATGCCTGCTGAAAGCCGAATCATTTGAAGAGAAATACCCTGTGAAAGTCTTTCTGATTCTGTTAAAAGAGAATGAGATGTGAGAGATGGACTAAGGGCAGTACTTTCAATTCCAGCCAAGCTAATAGTTGGCTTAATTAAATCAAGCCCAAGTAAAAACTTTTTTGAATCAATTTCGGGTACAAGATCAAATGACAGCATTCCTCCAAAACCTTTCATTTGCATTTTAGCAATATTATGATTTGGATGAGTTTTTAGTCCAGGGTAATAAACTTTTTCTACCCAGCTTTCATTCTCTAAAAAATCAGCAATTAATTTTGCGTTATTGTTTTGAGCTTGAACACGAATAAAAAGAGTTTTTATACTTCTTTCAAGAAGCCAAACTGTATACTCACTCAAACTTCCGCCTAGGTTTTTTGCAGAATTAAATACTCGATCAATCGTAGCCTTAGAGCCAAGAACAACACCTGCGCAAATATCACTATGGCCACCCAGATACTTTGTAGCGCTATGAATAACAATATCGGTTCCCAAAGAAATAGGGTTTTGATTAACTGGACTAGCAAAAGTATTATCTATCATTGTCCAAACTCCTGTTTTTTTTGCAAGATCACAAATTGCTTTAATATTTAAAATCTTAAGGGATGGATTACTTGGAGTTTCAATATAAAAACCTTTAGTGTTGTTCTTATATTCTTTTTCAAAATCAGCAACTTTTAATCCTGAGGTAAAGCTAAATTCAATATTATACTTGGGAAACTCATGTAATATAAAATTTCTTGTTCCCCCATATAAGTCATCTTGAAAGATTACATGATCTCCTGACTTTAAATGTGAAAAAAGTGCTGTACTTATGGCTGCCATGCCAGAGCCAAACAATAGCCCGGCTTTAGCACCTTCAATTGATGCTATTTTTTCCGCAACTCCTCTTTGATTTGGTGTATTAAAATACCTCGGATATTGACTGATTTTAACATCATTATATGCATATGAAGAAGACATATATAAAGGTGATATTGCACCTCCATGTTGTTCATCTTTTAATTCTCCTGCGTGGACACAAAGTGTTTTAAAATCTTGATTTTTTTTCATTTAATTTTCAATCCATGAAATCACCTTTGGATCGTCAGGTTGAGTTCTAGGAGACACCACTCTGGCTAGCTGTCCATCAGTGTTAATTAAGTATTTTTGGAAATTCCAGGAAACACTAGAACTAATTACACCATTTTTTGATTCTTGGGTTAAAAACTCATAAACAGGATGCATTCCCTTACCTTTAACTGAAATTTTACTCATCATCGGAAATGTAACTCCATAATTCTTTTCACAAAACTCACTAATTTCTTTATCAGTCCCTGGTTCCTGGAATAAAAAGTTATTTGCTGGAAAACCAACAATTTCGAAGTTTTTATTACTGTATTTTTCGTAGAGAGCTTGAAGTTTTTTGTATTGAGGTGTCAATCCACATTTTGATGCTGTATTTACTATCATGACTTTTTTACCTTTTAGAGTATTAAAATCAAATTCCTCGCCCTCAAGATTGGTGACTTTGAATTGATAAATTGTTTTGTCTCCATACTCTTGTCCTGTGATTTTAGTAGCCATAATCATAATTGCAATAAATATCAAATTTCTAAATTTCATTTTCCATTTTTTTGCAAATGTCGTTTATTTAAGTTTAAGAAAAAAATGGCATTCCTAATTATACAACTTCTGCACTAAGACCTTCCTCTAAAAGTGCATTACACTGAGGGACAAGATCCTCTAATTCTCCAGTTCTAACACTACACTTTCCTGAATAGTGAACTATAAAAGCACATTGCTCGGCTTGAATATTAGAATGACCGCATATTCGCACTAAACATTTAATAACATGGTCAAAGGTGTTCACATTATCATTGAAAAGAATTATTTCATACTCCTTCTTTTCAAGGGTTTCAACCTGCTCAATTTCATGAGGAATAATTTTTGGATTTTCTTTACTCATTTTTGAATTTTAGAGCAGACCAGTTATCTTTTTCCTTTTGTTCAATCAATTGGAGATTTAAATCATTTGCCTTGTTCTTTAATAAAGATACATCTTTGTTATAAAACCCTGAAATCATTAAAGTTCCTTTTAGATTTAATGATTTTATATAATTGGGAAGTTGTTCTAACAAAACATTACGATTTATATTCGCAAAAATTATATCATATTTTGGGTCTTTGGATGATGCTATTTCAGATCCTAAAATTACATCAACTCTTTCACAATTATTTTGAAATATATTTTCTTTTGAGTTTTCTACACACCAGGGATCATTATCAATTGCGTCTATCCTTTTAGCGCCCATTTTTGCGGCCATAATTGCTAAGATTCCTGTTCCACAACCCATATCTAAAACTGTTTTTTCTCTAAACACCTCTACTAATGCAAATTCTAACATCATAAATGTTGTTTGGTGATGACCGGTTCCAAAACTCATTTTTGGATTAATTATAATTTCATATTTTTTATTGAATTGTGAATGGAAATCCGAACGTATAACACAATTTTTTCCAATATGAATAGGTTTAAAATTAGACTCCCATTTTGCATTCCAATTTATGGGTTTAATTTTATATGTTTTGAAGATAATTTTTACGTCTTTATTCTTAAAAAGTGGGATTGAATCTAAAAAATTATTGTAATGTTTACTTTCATTTACATAAGCATTAAAACCTGAATCTGTTATTTCAAAACTTTCAAATGGAAGAGATTGAAGTTGGGCAATTAAAATTTCACTCCATGGAATATTAGGCTCTATAGTAAAATAATAAACCACATATGTAAAAGCCATTAAAAGGCACTAAATATTTCAATAAAATCATTGGCATTCAAAGACGCGCCGCCTATCAAACCACCATCAACATCTTTACCAGAAAATATTTCTTTTGCGTTACTGGGTTTCACGCTCCCTCCATAAAGGATAGATATATTTTCGGATGTTGCCTCGCTATAATTATCTCTTATTAGGTTTCTAATGTATGAATGCATTTCTTGTGCTTGATTTGCAGTTGCAGTTTCCCCAGTACCAATAGCCCAAACGGGTTCATAAGCTAAAATAATATTTTTCCAAGATGATTCTGGAAGATCAAAAAGCACATATCTCAGTTGGTTATTTACAATTTTAAAATAATTATTATTTTTTCGTTCTTTCAATTCTTCTCCGAAGCAAAATATTACTTCCATCTCTGCAGATAAAGCTGATTTAACTTTTTCTTTAAGAATTTCATCTGTTTCATTAAAAATAGATCGTCTTTCAGAGTGGCCTATGATTACGGTATTAACTTCAATTCCTTTGAGCATACTCGCTGAAATCTCTCCAGTAAATGCTCCTGAATTATTTGCATTCATGTTTTGAGCCACGACAGATATATTTGTGCTACTTAAAAGATTTTTACATTGAGATAACTGGGTAAAAGATGGAGCAACCATAATACGAACATCAGCTGGTATTTTAGAAGATTTTAAATCATTTATTAACTTTTTTGTCTGGGAATAATCATTATTCATTTTCCAATTTCCAGCTACAATATTATCTCTCATTTTTAAATTGTTTTTATTCTAGGGTCTAAGTAAACATAAATTAAATCGACAACAATATTAATAATAATAAAAAGAAAGGCAATAGTGATAACAGAACCCATTACAACAGGAGTATCAAATTTATTAAGTGCATCTACTATTTCTTTTCCAAGTCCATTCCACCCAAAAATATACTCTACAAAAATTGACCCAGCCAATAGTGAAGCAAACCAACCAGTAAGAGCAGTAATAACTGGATTCAAAGAGTTTTTTAAAGCATGTCTAAAAATGACTTGATACTTGGAAAGACCCTTAGAAAATGCTGTTCTAATATAATCCTGACTAAGGGTTTCAATCAAACTATTTCTGATTAATTGAATAATAACTGCTAGCGGTCTTATTCCCAAAACGAAAGAAGGTAATATTAAATTTTTCCAAACAATGTGATAAGAATCTCCAAAATCATCCAATTCATAAAAACTTCCGGTCATATTTAGCTGTGTATATGAATTTAAAACATATCCAAAAAACCAAGAAAAAAGTATTGCACTAAAAAATGAAGGAATACTCATTCCAATGGTGCTGAAAAATAAAATTAACCGATCTATCCAATGATCTTTTAACAGACAGGAAATAATACCTAATAAAACACCTAGTGAAACAGCTATTATTATCGAGAAGAATGCAAGTACTGCAGTATTTGGAAATGTTTCTTTTAATAATTCAGAAATAGGTTTTCCCATTTTTTGATATGAAGTGCGTAAATAAGGGAATTTCAATAATATAACATGATTCTCATTATCAAAAATTCTCACCCCCCCGTAGATATGTTTATCGTAATATGCAAATTTTGTGAGATCATTGGAGTGATAAGAAATAGGTGAAAGATCGTTTAAATAAAATAAATATTGTTTGTAGAGTGGAAGATTAAAACCAAATTTTTTATTTATCACTTCAATAAGTTCTATGTCTTCATTTTGGTCTAGCATCATTTGTGCAGAATTTCCCGGGAGAACAGAAAATAAAAAAAACACTAAACTGGCAACTCCATATAGTGCAAAAAAAGCATTTATTATTTTATTGAATGCAATCCGCATTATCCCTTCAAATGAATCAATGCAAAAATGGCATAATTTACCATATCATGATAGTTAGCTTCTATTCCTTCGCTTACTAGAGTTACACCTTGGTTTTCTTCTATTTGTTTTACTCGAAGAAGTTTTTGTATAATCAGATCCGTAAGTGAACTTATTCGCATATCCTTCCATGCTTCTCCATAATCATGATTTTTGTCAAGCATTAATTTAAAAATCTTACTAAACTCTTTATCATAGAGATTTAACGCAGATTCTAAATTTAGATCAGGTTGTTCAGCTACTCCATTTTTGATCTGTATTAATGCCATAACACTATAGTTTATTATTCCTATGAACTCCGGTTCTTGACCTTCGTCTACTTTTCGAGTTGTGTTGATTTGTAAACTCCTAATCCTTTGGGCTTTGATAAAAATTTGATCTGTCAGGGATGGCAACCTAAGAATTCTCCAAGCAGCACCATAATCATTCATTTTTTTTTGGAATAAAGTTCTGCATTGTGAGACAATTTTCTGATACTCTTTTTGGGTAGTCTCCATTTAATTTAAATTTGTTATAAATTTCGAATTTATTTTTAATCCATCTACTTTACACTATAAAAATTATCAAAAAAAATAACAAAGCACAACAAATTAGTATAAGGGGTAAATTAATTGATTTGACAAAACCTAAAATCATGGGGATTCTTAATATTTCCGAAGATTCTTTTTATGATGGCGGAAAATATAATAGCATTAGAAATATCATTGTACAAACACAAAAAATGATTGAAGAAGGTGCTTCATTTATTGATGTTGGTGTTGCCAGTAGCAAACCAGGTAGTTCTCTTATAAACCCAGAAGAAGAAGAAATCCGACTATTCCCTTTTCTTGATTCACTGATAAAAGAATTTTCAAATACTTATTTTTCAGTTGACACCTACAATAGCAGTATAGCAGAAAGAAGTTTAGATATCGGGGTAAGTATGATTAATGATATTTCAGGAGGGCTGATAGATTCCAAAATTCTTTCTGTAGTTGGACATCATAAAGTACCATATATAATGATGCATATGAAAGGAACCCCTAAAACAATGCAAAATAATGTGTATTATGAAGGTGTAGTTCAAGAAATTTATAATTTTCTTAAAAAACAACTAGAAAAAGCTTCACTGGCTGGCATAAATGATGTGATCATTGATCCTGGTTTTGGTTTTGGAAAAAATAAGGAGCATAACTTTGAATTAATTCAAAATTTAAGTTATCTAAAAACTCTTAATTGCCCAATTCTTATAGGTCTTTCAAGAAAATCGATGATTTATAAAACCCTTGGATTTGGACCTGACCAAGCATTAAATGGAACAACAGTGCTTAATACTTTGTCCCTGGATCGTGGGGCGAAAATCTTGCGAGTACATGATGTAAGGGAAGCAAAAGAATGCATTGACTTATGGTCTGAGCTTCAATAGTTTTCATAAATTTACATAAAGTATAACACTTGAATATTACAGATTTTATTGATTTTTCATTCATTGATGTCATTGACATTCTTCTAGTTGCATTACTTCTTTTCTATTTATATAAGCTAGTGAGAGGTACTGTTGCAATTAATATATTTATTGGAATTGTTATAATATATTTAATATGGAAATTGACTGACCTTCTTAACATGGATGTGTTAAGTAATTTACTAGGTAAGTTTATTAGTGTAGGATTTTTTGCTTTGATTGTTGTTTTTCAGCAAGAAATAAGAAAGTTCCTTTTACTTTTAGGTTCCACAAACTTTACAAATAAAAGAAATGTTGTTCGCTATTTTAAGTTTTTAAATCAAACAAACAAGCACTTAAGCTTAAACTTAAAAATTTTAATGAATTCATGTGAAGAGATGTCTAAAAGTAAAATGGGAGCTATAATAGTATTAAGAAAAAATAACTCTCTTGATTTCACTCTAAATGAAAATAACTATTCCAAAATACAATTAACACCTCAAGTTCTTGAAAGTATTTTTTTTAAAAATAGTCCACTTCATGATGGTGCTATAGTAATTGAAAATAATTTTATAACAGCTACTCGTGTTGTACTTCCTGTAAGTGACCTTTCAAATATCCCTTCACGTTTTGGATTAAGACACAGAGCTGCTTTGGGCATTACAGAAAAAACTGATGCATTGGTCTTAGTGATTTCTGAACAAACAGGAAAGGTAGCTTATTTTAAAAATGGAGGGTGGGTTAATTTCGATAGTTTTGAAGATTTAGAAAAAACAATCTCTCAAGATTTAAGTGGCTAATTAAATAGGAACTTCATCTGCAAACTGGACCTCGTAAAGTTTAGAATATTTACCACCCTTGACTTTCAGCAACTCTTCATGGGTACCTTCTTCAACAATTTTACCACCATCCATAACAAGAATTCGATCTGCATTTTTAATTGTAGCTAAGCGATGAGCAATAATGATAGATGTTTTTCCATGAGTCAATTTATCTATTGCACGTTGAATTATTTCTTCAGAATAACTATCAACTGAGGATGTAGCTTCATCCAAAACAAGAATTGCAGGTTGTGTAATATAAGCTCGTAAAAATGCTATTAATTGACGTTGTCCCGAGGAAAGCATAACTCCTCTTTCTTTGACATTATAATCATAACCTTCGGGTAGAGACTCTATAAACTTATGAACCCCAATTTCTTTTGAAGCTTCAATTACCATATCTCTGGTAATTTGAGGGTTATATAATGTGATGTTATTATACAAACTATCTGCAAAAAGAAAAACCTCTTGGAGTACAACAGAGACTCTTTTTCGTAGGGATTTTAAATCATAATCACGAATAGAGATTCCATCTATTTCGATATCACCAGAATCGAATTCATACAATCTCGATATTAAATTAATTATTGTGGATTTTCCTGCTCCAGTAGCACCAACTAATGCTACTTTTTCTCCAGATTTTATTTCGACCGATATGTCATTAATTACTGTCTCTCCAGGTGTATATGAAAATGTCAATTGTTTAATGTTTATGTTCCCCGTAATTTGAGTTGGAATGAATGATCCCTCGTCTTTTATGATACTTTCTTTTTCTAGAATTTCAAATATACGTTCAGCTGAAACCATTCCCATTTGTAAGGAATTAAATTTATCAGCAATTTGTCTTAATGGCCTAAATAACATCTGGGACATTTGAATAAAAAGAAAAATAGTTCCCAAAGAAATATCTCCACCTGAAATTATATCGAATCCTCCATACCACACTAGAAGACCAATTGTTACAGAAGAGGAAATTTCAGCAATTGGGAAAAAAATTGAATTAAACCATACTGTTTTTAGCCAGGCTTTTTTGTGTTTTTCATTAATGGAAACAAAATTGGTATACTCAATTTTCTGGCGATTGAATAGCTGTACTATTTTAATTCCACTAATTCTTTCTTGCACAAATGAGTTAAGGTTAGCAACTTGTATTCGAACTTCCTCAAAAGCCTTTTTCATTGACTTTTGAAAAAGCCTTGTAGCATAAACAATAACCGGAAGAATTGAAAAAACAATAATAGATAAACGCCAATCAACATAAAGCATAACTAATATGACCAAAATCATCTTAAGTAAATCAGCAATAATCATAAATAAACCCTGTGAAAAAATACTTGCAATAGTTTCAATATCACTTACTGAACGCGTAACTAAACGACCTACAGCAGTTTTATCAAAATATGCCATTTTAAAGTAAATTATCTTATTAAAAAGCTTAACCCTTAAGTCTTTAATTACTTTTTGACCCAACCAGTTAGCATAAAAAACAAAAAGAAACTGGAATATAACTTCTAATATTAAGGTTATAAACATCAAACCAACAAAAAATATCATACCTTGATAATCTCTAGGCCTAATATAATCGTCAACTGTGACCTTAAGTAAATAAGGAGTTAGTGTAGAAAAAAGCGACAATAAAATAGCGGACATCATGACAAAATAATAGGTCGTCCTGAAAGGCCTTATAAATACTAATAGTTTAGCAAAGAGATCTAAATCAAAAATTTTACCGCTTACTTTTCCCTTAGTCATAAATAAATATCGTCAGGATATTGAATTTTAGTCAAAAAAAGCCCCTTCGCTGGAACTGAAAAACCAGCATCGGAACGTTTTTTATTTAAAATAATCTGATGTAATTCTTCCACCTTTTTCTTTTTCAAGCCAATTTCAATTAAAGTGCCTACTATTGCACGAACCATATTACGTAAAAATCGGTTTGCAGTTATTGTAAAGATATAACCCTTTTCTGAGTTAGTCCAATTTGCATAATTTATATCACACAAAAACGTTTTCACATCTGTTTTAGATTTCGAAAAACATTGAAAATCATCATATTCTAAAAGAATTTTAGCAGCAGTATTCATAAGATTAAAATCCAATTTTTGATTGAATTGGTAATGCAAATCATTTTGAAATGCAGACTTACCAATATTAATATGATATTCATAAGTTCTTAAAAGCGCATCAAAACGTGCGTGGGTATTCAATTTTACTTGTCTCAAGGATTGAATAACAATGTCAGAAGGTAAAAATTGATTGAGCAGATAAACTAATTTATCTTGTAACTCAAACTTAATAGTAGAATCAAAATGAGCAAACATTTGGCGAGCATGGACACCAGTATCAGTTCTCCCTGCTGCGACTAGACTTGTAGGTGATTTTAATATTGTGCTAAGAGCGTTCTCCATTACTCCTTGAACTGAAATTGCATTAGGCTGGCTTTGCCATCCATGGTAATTAGTACCTGCATAAGAAAACTCTAATAAAAAACGCACTATTATTTTTTTAACAATAAATATACTTTGAAATATTCATCAATACAATTGGAATAAATCACACAGCAAATAATAATATTGGTAATAATTAAAAACTTTATGAAATACTTATATTAGGATTAATTATAATTATTAAAAAAAGCTATTAATTAACTTTAAATAAATTTATCTAAGTTAAATGCAAAAAATTTTACTACTCTCTGACACTCATGGATTTTTAGATAGAAAAATAAAAAATTATATTTTAAACTCTGATCAAGTATGGCATGCGGGTGATATTGGAGATATTAAAGTATTAAATGATTTAGCTTCACTAAAACCAGTAAAATCGGTTTATGGAAACATTGATGCTCAGGAAGTGAGACTCCAAACAACTGAAGTGAATTCATTTAATTGTGAAGGTGTATCTGTGTTAATGCTTCATATTGCTGGTTATCCAGGGAGATACAATTTAATGGCGAGAAAACTAATTAATAATTATAAACCCAAATTATTGATTTGCGGCCATTCACATATTTTAAAAGTAATATATGATAAAAAGAACAGGCACCTTCATATGAATCCAGGAGCAGCTGGAATTTATGGATTCCACAAAATAAGGACAATGCTCCGTTTTGAAATAAATAAAGGAAAAATCGATAATTTAGAGGCAATAGAACTTGGACCTAGATCTGTTTTATCTAATACGATCAATTGATCGAACCAAATTTTCATCTTTATTAATAGCTTTTCTTGCTACAAATAATAAAATACATTCTATTATAGAACATGCAATTAACACTAAATTTATGAAGTTTGAATTTCCCTCATATATTTTTAAACCATAAGATATGAGTATTAAAACATTTATTCCCAACATTATCAAACACATCTTTGATTGTATTACTCTTTTTTTATAAAGGAAAAGTGTAAGTATTCCAATGAAAGGAATAATATAAAAGACGTAATATGTTTTCACCAAAGAATTTAATTTTATATCGTTAGAAAAATCAATGGTCAATTTTAACATTAAAAAAGAAAGTATGATTACTATCAAAATATAAAAAGTTTGTATTCGCTGAATCATTATCTGCTTTTTAACAAAATTAACTTTTTTTTTAAAGTTGTTATTTTAAATAAAATTTGTAATATTGTTTAACTACATTATTAAAAACTTTATAATCATATACTGATTATAGAGATCATAATCACAAACAACTTCATGTACGAATTAGCTACTCTTAAAACAAAGAAACTCCCTGAATTACAAGAAATTGCGAAGAAAATTGGAATCAAAGGTATTGTTGGGTTAAAAAAACTTGATCTTGTATATCAAATCGTAGATTTTATTGCATCTAAACCTGAAGAGGAAAACTCTTCAAATACTCAGAAAAAACAAGACGATAAAACCGAAATTAAAAATTCTGATAACAATAAAACAGTTTCAAATAAAGTTCTTCCAGTTCAAAAAATAAGGAATAATATTACCGAAAATAAGACTGATCATAAACCACATCACAAGAAAGAAGGTCAATCAAATAATAAATTCAAGAAAAGCGGAAATCAAAACAACAACTCTAACCAAAAAAATAATTTAAATAACGGGAATCGTAGTGATCAAAATCACAACAAGGATAATAGAAGTCGTTATAGACAGCCTGATTTTGAATTTGACGGAATAGTAGAAACTGAAGGAGTATTGGATATGATGACTGAGGGTTATGGGTTTTTGCGCTCTTCAGATTATAACTACTTATCATCTCCAGATGATGTTTATGTTTCTCAATCACAGATTCGTCTCTTTGGACTTAAAACTGGTGATACCGTACTAGGATCCGTTCGCCCTCCAAAAGAAGGAGAAAAATATTTTCCATTAATCAAAGTAGATAAAATAAATGGACTTGATCCCAAGGTTGTCAGAGACCGTGTTTCATTTCAGCACCTCACACCCTTATTTCCTCAAGAAAAATTCAACTTAGCTAATAAACAGAGTACCATTTCTTCTAGGATTATGGATTTGTTCTCTCCCATCGGTAAAGGTCAGAGAGGTATGATTGTTTCTCAACCAAAAACTGGAAAAACAATGCTTCTCAAAGATATTGCTAATGCAATAGCAGCAAATCACCCTGAAGTTTATCAATTGATTTTGTTAATTGATGAACGACCTGAAGAGGTGACAGACATGCAAAGAAATGTTGATGGAGAGGTCGTTGCATCTACATTTGACGAACCTGCTGAAAGACATGTGAAGGTTGCAAATATTGTTCTTGAGAAAGCTAAAAGACTAGTCGAGTGTGGTCATGATGTTGTTATTCTTTTAGATTCTATTACTCGTTTGGCAAGAGCTTACAATACCGTTCAGCCAGCTTCTGGAAAAATATTAAGTGGGGGTGTTGATGCGAATGCTTTACATAAACCCAAACGCTTTTTTGGTGCAGCTAGGAATATTGAAAATGGAGGATCATTATCTATAATTGCAACTGCATTAACTGAAACAGGTTCAAAAATGGACGAAGTCATTTTTGAAGAATTCAAAGGAACTGGTAATATGGAGCTACAACTTGATCGCAGAATTGCCAATAGGAGGATATTTCCGGCAATTGACTTAGTATCATCTAGCACAAGACGTGATGACTTATTATTGGATGAAAACACAATAAAACGTATGTGGATAATGAGAAAGTACTTAGCAGACATGAATCCTGTTGAGGCAATGGAATTCATAAATGACCGCTTTACTAGAACTCAAAGCAATGAAGAATTTTTAATTTCAATGAATTCCTAACCAAGTTTTGTATATAAAAAAAGGCTCCAATAAATTGGAGCCTTTTTTGTTTATAAGGATTACAAAGAAGCAATATGTTTAGCCAATTTAGATTTTAAATTAGAGGCTTTGTTGGTATGGATTATGTTTTTCTTTGAGAGCTTGTCTATTAGAGAAACAACAGTAGGAAACATCTTGACAGCTTCTTTTTTCTTGGTGATTTCACGTAACTTTTTAATCGCATTACGAGTTGTTTTGTGTTGAAAACGGTTCAAAAGGCGTTTTTTGTTATTTGAACGAATACGTTTTAATGCCGATTTATGATTTGCCATAATTAAAATTTATTTTGTAGCCCGTAGGGGAGTCGAACCCCTCTTTCCAGGATGAAAACCTGGCGTCCTAACCGATAGACGAACGGGCCATATTTTCAGTCCGCAAATGTACACGGAATATTATTATTAAGCAAGTAGATTTAAAAAACAAAAATCTAATCTGTTTTTAGATTAATTTTATTTTAAAATAATAAAATGATTTAAATAAAAATGAAATCGATTAACTAATAAGAAGATATAATCAATATGCTTTAGCAAAAAGCACACGCCTATTTGAATCTTTTCCGGAATAAACACATTTTCCTGACTCTTCATCGCAATCTAATGGGATACAACGAATAGTTGCTTTTGTTATTTTTTTTATAGTTTGTTCAGTTAAATCTGTTCCATCCCAATGTGCAGATATAAAGCCACCTTTGTTGTTTAATACTTTTTTAAATTCTTCAAAATTATCAACTTTGGTAATATTTTTATCTCGAAAAATTTGTGCTTTATTAAATAAAAGTTCTTGTATTTCTTTAAGACAATGCTCAACGTGATGAACTAATTCATTCTGATTTATAAGAGTTTTTGAAAGATTGTCTCTTCTTGCTACCTCCACAGTTTCATTTTTCAAATCATTAGGACCAATAGCTATTCTAAGCGGAACTCCTTTTAGTTCATATTCGTTAAACTTAAAACCAGGCTTAAATTTATCTCGATTATCAAACTTTACGCTAATATTTTTTTCTTCTAAAGATGATTTAATTTTTTCTGCAACTCTAGCGATTTCCTTTTGCTCATCTTGGCTTTTATATATAGGAATTATTACTACTTGATATGGAGCAAGATTAGGAGGCAAAACTAACCCTCTGTCGTCACTGTGAGTCATAATCAATGCTCCAATTAATCTAGTTGAAACACCCCATGATGTAGCCCAAACATATTCTAGTGCTCCAGTCTCGGAAGCAAATTTTACATCAAATGCCTTGGCAAAGTTTTGACCTAAAAAGTGAGAGGTTCCTGCTTGTAGCGCTTTCCCATCTTGCATAAGGGTCTCTATGCAATAAGTTTGTTCTGCACCTGCAAATCTCTCACTAGCGGTTTTTGTTCCTTGAATAACAGGAATAGCCATAAATTTTTCAAGAAAATCAGCATAAACTTGATTCATCAATTTTGATTCTTCAATTGCTTCTTTTTTAGTCGCATGGGCAGTATGTCCTTCTTGCCATAAAAACTCAGCTGTTCTTAAAAAAAGTCGTGTACGCATTTCCCATCTAACAACATTTGCCCATTGATTGATTAAAATAGGTAAATCTCTATATGATTGAATCCAAGTTTTATAAGTATTCCAAAT
>Ga0315315_10002626_pt1 | contig 16445 bp, 14 predicted proteins | sample M140m3416metaG_FD_203699 | JGI IMG/M metagenome (GOLD analysis project Ga0315315, IMG submission 203699) | Ammonia-oxidizing marine archaeal communities from Monterey Bay, California, United States - M1 40m 3416 | ecosystem: Environmental > Aquatic > Marine > Intertidal zone | place: USA... | reverse complement strand
TAAACCCAAAATATTCTGAAGGTAATACCAATTCCCTCCTCTCTATTGAGTCATCATTAGGTACATAATAATTGGAAATATCTAGGGCTATATGGTGGCCTATTTTTTTTAAATTATTAGCAAAACATAACTGGAATAATTGGTTGCCAAAGCCACCCATTAAATAAACAACTGAATATGGGTTTTTTTGACTCAATTTATAAACTCTCAACCTTATCAATGATATATTCTGTAACATAATCAAAGTTAAAAAATTTTCTGTTGCAGTAGTCTCCGTATTTAAGCATTTCTTCATATTCTCCTGAGGAGATTATTTCCTCTAATTTTTCTTGGAGATTCCCATCTTTATCTGGGTCAAAAAATACACAGAGTTTTTTCCAATCTATAACATCTTCAAACGGCAAATAATATTCTTTCTCATTTGAGATATATACGGGAACGGTACCAAATTCGAATGATTCGTATAGCCTATATGACGTAACACCGTAACCTCTAGGAGCAAGTGAAAAAAAAGATGAATTCATTAATTCTACAAACTTTTTTTGTCTTTTATCAGAAATCACAGGTTCATCAAATACCTCAATGTAAAACTTTGAGTTATCTTCAAATTCTTTTATTAAATTTTCTCTGATAGTGTGAGTATTTCTTCCAATAAACGATGCAAGAAACTTCTTATCAAAAGTTTTTAACTGTTTATGATGTTTTTCAGCCAATAAAGGAATCTTAATTAATTTAGTTTCTGAGTTTATGAAATCTACTTTTAAACCAGATGCAGCAAAATAAGTTATTGACGATGTTTCAAATAAATTACCATCAGCATATTGGAGGACAGTAAAAAATTTTTTACTGCTATTTTTTATTTTTTTTTCATAAAATTTTTTTATTTCATCTAAGTTTTTTCCATACTTATTTTTAATAAAATAATTTGTCCACTGAATTGGTAAAAATGTAATTTTTGTATTGATGTCTTTGCTTCTTTTAATCAAGCGTCTAGAAATTTCCCCTTCTAAATTAAAGCTCGAATTATGGGGAGGATAGTTTACTTTTTTATAAATTTTTAAATTTTTTGGTACCCTAAAAACCCTCATTAGTTTAAATAATATATCAAACAAATTGATAAAGAAGAAATTTAATTAGTTAATATATTACACGTGAACGATTTTTGGGAACATCAAGTAGAGCCTGGTTATTACGATAAAATTTTGACTGATGGGCTTATTAAAAAAAAGGGCATTCAGTCAAATTGGCACAATCTAACTTTTTTGAAGATAAGCAAATTTATTTCTCCTGAAAAAAATCATTTAGACTTTGCTTGCGGTCCAGGTACTTTTATAGGAAAATATCTATGTTCCACCTCAATTGGTGTAGATATATCAAAACTACAAATAGATTATGCAAGCAACAAGTATGGAAACATTGGAAAGTTCTACACCAATGATAACTTTGATATGGATAATTATGATGAAGAATTCGATGTCGTTACAGTAATAGGTTTGTTAGAGTTCATAAATGAAGAACAGACTGTCAAATTATTAAATAGGTTAAATTCTGTGACAAAACCTGGTGGTAGATTATATTTTACAACTCCTAATTACAATGGCTTGATGTTCTTGCTTGAGAAAATAGTTAATTTAACCGGGGGGATTAATTATCAGAATCAGCATATTTCCAGATATAGCAAAGCAGAAGTCACTAGATTATTCTATAAAACTCAATTTACAGATATCAAGGTAAAAAAAATAATTAATATAGGAGTATCTTTTTCGATTTTTGGACATAAATTAGGAAGGATTATTGAAGAAGCAATTGAAAAGGTTTTTAATAATTCGTTAGGGTTTATTCTATTAATTGAAGTAAAAAAATGAATAATAAAAACTTAACATTAAGTATAATTTTTCCTACGTTAAATGAAGGAGAAAATCTGAAGTCACTAATACCAGAATTTATAAATGTATTGGAACAGTCAGAAGTTGAAACATTTGAAATCCTAATCATAGATGATGGCTCTACTGATGATACGAAAAAAGTTGTTGGCCTCTTTGATAGTAACTCAGTAAAACTAATTCAAAGAAATTCAAAACCATCTCTACCAATGTCTATCTGGGATGGAATTGATAAGTCTAATTTTAATTATGTCATGTGGCTTGATGCCGATGGATCTATGAGTGCTAATGATGCTGGTGTTTTGATTAAAAAACAAAAAGAAAATTTAAATGCAGTAATCGTAGGTTCAAGATTTGTTGAAGGTGGTGGCTATAAGGGAACTCTTTTAAATCAAAAAAATAAATTATATAATTCACTTAAGAATTTAAGAAAATCTCAAGATTCTTTTACAGCAATGTATCTCTCACTTATTTTTAATAAATTTCTTTCATTAATATCTACCAATTCAATAAAAGATATGACAAGTGGTTTTATTATTGGCAAAAAGGAATATTTTTCTATCACTCCATTTAAACAAGCTTTTTACGGTGATTACTTTGTTTATTTGATTAATGAACTTAAATTTAAAAATCTTGAAATAATAGAAATAGGATATCAATGTGGGCTTAGAATGCATGGGATGTCGAAAACGGGGAGTTCTTTACTGAGTTTGATTAGACTTGGAAGGCCATATATAAAAGCTGCACTAAAGTCAAGGAGGAGCTAATTTGAAAATTTATGATAAAAAAGGAGTACTACTATCTCTTGTGATAAGGGGTGATGAAATAAAAGAGGGAAGAAATTTTCTTACAGATAACTTAGAAGAAGTACAAATAGCAACATTTAATTTTAAAGATAAAACTACAATTGACAATCACATTCACCTTGACCAAAAAAGAGAAGTCCACACTACCTCTGAAACTTTAATAATTCTTGAAGGAAGCATGGAAGTAAAAATATTTGATACTAATGAAGAGTTTATTGAAAGGGTAACTCTAGGACAAGGTGATTCAATATCACTATTAAGAGGGGGGCATGGAATTGAAATTGAGACCTCATGTAAATTTATAGAAACTAAGCAAGGTCCGTATACTGAAGAATTAGATAAAAAAAGATTTTAATGATAAGAGTTTTTGAACCAAAGCTTAATAGAAATGATTATATTTCAATTTTTAAAACCTTGTATAAAAATAATATTTCTGGTTCGAGTCCAACAGTTCAAGAATTTGAAAAAAAACTTGCAGACAAGTTTGATTCAAAACATGCAGTTGCTTTAAGCAATGGAAGTGTAGCACTTGATGTTGCCCTAAATTTATTAGATTTAAATGAAGAAGATGAAGTTATAATTCCATCCTTTACAATAATTTCATGCTTATCTGCAGTAATCCGTAGTGGAGCTAAGCCAGTATTTTGCGATGTTGATCCAATTTCGTGGAACATGACATTAGAAGATGTAAAAAATAAAATAAGTAATAAAACACGAGTTGTTTTGATGGTCCACACATATGGACTTACAGCAGAGGCCCATAAAATCAAAGAATTTTGTACAAGTAATAGCATTATTCTTATTGAAGATGCTGCAGAAGCACATGGTCAAATTATTGACGATAAAAAATGCGGCTCTTTTGGAGATATGTCTACATTTAGTTTTTATGCAAATAAGCATATAACTACTGGAGAGGGTGGTGCAATTCTTTCAAATAATTCAGAATACGCAAAAAAAGCAAGACAATTAATTAATCTAGATTTTAATAATAATTTAAGATTTCAACACAATAATTTGTATTGGAATCATAGGATGAGCGGTTTACAAGCTGCACTAGGTATTTCCCAAATTGATAACCTAGATAAAGTCATCACAAAAAAAATCAAACAAGGAGGCTATTACGATCAATTGCTATCCAATTCTTCTGATTTAGTGTCTGTACAACCTAAAAATTTTGAAGGAGTTCAAAATCATTATTGGGTTTTTGGAATCCTTTTAAAAAAAGAAGGAATTAGAGATAAGATGATTAAAAATCTTTTAATTGAAGGTGTGGAAACTAGACCTTTTTTTTGGCCTTTGCATCTTCAAAAAGCACTTCCTCAAAAATTCGTTATTAAAGGATTAGAATTAAAAGTTTCTGAAAACTTAGGAAGAAATGGTTTGTACATTCCAATCGGCGAACATGTAAGTAAATCTGACCAGAACAAAATAATTGAAAAACTTTTTTACCAGATTAAAAATTGCTGAAATGTTTTTAGACAGACTTAAAAATAGAATAAAAATATTATTTAGAAATATTAAGCATTTTATCAAGCTATTTCTTAATAAAGAAATTCCAAAAATTGATTTATCAAATTTAAATTATTCCAAATACAATTCAGGAGATATTCAATCCGAACTTAAAAACAATAATTTGATCTTAAGTTCCAATTCGAAGAAAGTTCATAGATCAAGATTTACTGAGTTTAAAGAAATGTTTGAAATTTTAGATGATATGAAGATTATTTACCTTACTCATTCTGAACGAGATCAGTATATGAATAACTCATGGAAGAACCATAAAATTCTTGACGTTTATAACAATTCTATCTTCCACCAATCAAAAGCTGATATATTTAGATACACTTTTCTGTATGAGTTTGGAGGGTTTTGGTTAGATTTCAAATCTTCTCTAAATTTCAACCCGCAAAAACTTATTTCCGGTAATCACAACACAGTATTGTTACTAGGACCAAAATTAATTGAAAAAGATAAGCAAATTCAAGTTGATGATGAGATATTAGTAAAATTAAAATATAGATATTTGACAAACTGGTTTATAGGTGGAAAAAATGAAAATGCATTTCTATTAAAATTAATCGATAATATATGTGAAAAATCTGACTATTACTCAGGAAAAACTTTTAAAAATCCTAAAGAGACAATATTAGAATTCACAGGCCCTACTTGTTTAACAAATACTTTTATTGAGTATTCTCTAAAAAATCCAATGGAAATGGAAAGTATTAATGTTGTCGATGAAGAAAAAACTGATGTGCGTTTCACAACAGACTTTTCTAGAACTTTCTCTATTTTAGATAATGTAACAAAATTCCCCTATGCAAATTTAAAAAATAAGAAAATACTCAAGTGAGAGTTATTTTTTTAGAGGCTATTTTTTAGTTATTATTGCTTTTGGGTTATTTTTTGCCCAATAAGAGTAGAAATCTTTGTCTAATGGAAAATATAAATCTCTGTCATACAAAAAGTGAAGATTCATAATTCCCTGTTCATTATTTTTAGAAACTGGATATTTTTCAACTAATTTAATTAAAGAAGATACAGTATCTTCTTTAATTATGGATGTATCATAAAATAGAATTCCTGTTTGAAAATATTTACGAGTATCCAAATCATAATCCTTTTTAAGCTCTTCCATAGTTTCTATGTCACCATTAAATTGAGATTCTAATCTCCAATCTAAATCTGGATATGCATCATATGGAGCTATCAATTTATTATCTTTTTTCAAATTTAATATAGGCTTTATATCTTTATTTATCTGCATGTTTATATCAATGTAAAGATTAAATTTCCATTCTCTAAATATAGGATCAAACAAATAAAATTTTCTCCACTGGAAAGGTTTTGATAGATTTCTTCCATTTTCAATTGCATCAAGCTTTTTCAGAGTTTTTTGTGAAAATTTAATATTTTTAAATTTCAATATGTTGACATTTTCATATTTACTTTTTTTAAAATTTGACATGTGTATGTAGCTATCTGTTATTAAGTTGATTTCACCAGAGTATTGGCCCCTAACTCTTAATTGTTGGTAAAAATTTGGGAAATAATGTAAATACCGCCTATTTGCCATGACTGTAATGCATTGATTTTTATCTATCATTTAGTAATTTTTGTTATTTAGTCTAAGCTTGCGCTTCAGAGTATGTTTGACTTTTTGTTTAAAATTAACATCTCTATTCCAAAAATATGAAACAGAATAAATTTTTGTTGGTTTTTTGATTAGATTAAATTTTTCTTCGGAAAATTGTTCAATTATATCCACCATGCGTTTAAATAAATTAAAATCGTTCAAAACAATCTTTTTAGCTTCCAATATGCTATTAAAGTTTTGTTCATATAAATTATTAGCTATCCCATTTTCAATCGTTTCTATACTTTGAGATAAATCATAAATATTTATAGCAGATAAAGAACCCTCAGGAAAATACTGATGAATATTAGGAGCTCCATGGTAAAAGGGATATGAAAGACCTAGAAAAGAATCGTATATTTTTTCAGATACCAAATTATATCTAGATTCATTTTCTAGAACTATGTGGTATTTATATTGATTTATACCAGACCATTTTTTTTCAATCTCAATTTTTCCTGTTCCATACCAATCTAATGATTCTCCAAAATGGTCTTTTAATTTTTCTACAAATTTTAATCGGACACCATGATTATCAGTCATTTTTTTTGTAGAGCATATCACACTAAGATTTTTCTTTTTTTCAATTTTATTTAGGTTTAAAAAATAAGAAAAATCTCTTTCAGTATCAGAATTCAAAGATAATTTTTGAGATGAATTTATCAGCCATGGTTGAAATGGAGGTGTAGAAATATAATTATCTGTGAAGTCATTGTATGTTCCGTATTTTTGAGAAAACTGATTTAAATAATTTTGCATATACTGATTTAAAAAATAATCTTTAGGGTATGACGTTTCATAGTTTAGGTAAATAATGTTTTGTTCATTTATGTATGCTTCTTCACTTTCCTTTTTCAAATTCTCAACGACAAACCAGAAATCTGGGTCTGCAACATCTTCATTAATAAAAAATTTAAAGTTTTTATAAATATTATCAACATTATCAACAAAATCTTTTATATTTAAGCAATCATCTTGGTTTGGTAAAGAAACTTTTATTTTATACATGTACACCATAATTTTAAGACTTCCCAGCTATTAGAAGCATATTAATCAGATCTTTTTAATGATTTAAATATAGATTTAATATCGCTGGTGAGACTGTTGGCTATGTATGCTATCTTCTTAGAAAAAGATAATAGTTTAAATTCAATATGCTCTGATGGGGCGTTCACATTTAAAGCGGTATAAATTCCACAATCAAATTTTGAGTTAAAGTATATATGTTCACATACTGAGTAGTTTTTGTTACTTTTGTAACTTAATTTTGATAAATTTCTTTTTGAAGCCTTGTAAAAACCAAAACCACCAAAAGCGCTATCAACAGAAATAATTTTTTCATTGGAGGGAATCTTTTTCTGTTTTCTATAAATTAGAAAATACCTTATAAAAAATTTACCAATAGGTAAAAATTTGCTAATTCTTTTGTATTTGTCCCATCCGTTGCCATTATTCCAGTTTTTTTCGCGCAGAGCGTGTACATCATAATAAAAAGGAACACTATTTGGGAAAAAAGCAGTGAAACTAATCTGATTTGAGAAGGTATAAAGGGAGTCTAAAAACTTGTTTATGGGAATCTGGCTAAATAAGTCAAGATCGAAGTCTGCAGGAATATAGATTGAGTCATCAAGGAGAACCTTAGTTGAAGAGATTTTTTCAATTAAAAAATTTCGACAATAAGTTATTCTTTCAATCCTGTTTGCTATTTGATTATCAAGACCATCTAAACAAAAACTATAGATAAATTTTTTTTCAGCATGTTTTTTTATTGCTAATTTTGTCCCGTCGTTTGAGTCATTCTCAACGATAAAAATAGATAAATTAATTTTGTCTTTGTATTGTGAATTTAAATTATCTAAATATTTTAAATTAATATCTAAGTTTTTTTCACAATTTTTAGCTAGACCAGCAATAACAATGTTCATAATTTAAGTTAAATTTAGTATAAAGACAATTCTTTCATCATGTTTATACTAAATAAATGGTTTTACTTCAATTTATGGGCTTATATTTTAAATATCTTATTATTTTTACAACCTTATATTTCACGGGAAGAGCATTCTTAATAATTTATTCCAAACTGATAAGAGATAATAATATATTAAATGAAGGTTTCTTTGAAACAAAACTTTCTATCTTTTATCCCATAATAGGAGTATTTTTTCTTGGCAATCTTCTTAATATATTAAATTTTATAATTCCATTAAAAAGTGTATTCATATTTTTAATTATTGGAATTATCTTGATGTTTAATTTCTTAAATATCAAGATAATAAGAAATATAACAATACAAAATATTGTGTACTATATTTTTATTCCGGGGATTTTGATCATTTCTTCGTACGGTTTAGATTTCCATTACGATGGAGGTTATTACCATTTAGGACATCAACTTTGGCTTAGGGAATCAAATCTTGTTACTGGGTTTGTAAATATATCTTGGCCCTATGGAATAAGTTCGCTATATGAATACGTAAGTTCAATCCTCTGGATTGATAGGAGTTTTTATTCTCTACATTTATTGAACATTGTTTTCATATCAACAATCTATATATTTTTGGCTAACCATCTTTTGTTCAATCAAACAACATTGCTTCATTTTCCTGTCCTAACCTTAGTAATGTTTTCAATTTTAGATAATTTTGGATTTGGTGGTGGAAGAAATGGATACCTATATATACAAGGTGTTACAGCATTTGACATCCCTGTCGCTATAACTTACTACTTTTTTTGTTTGTTTATGTATATAAGAATCAAGGAACCCAAATTTAATGTATTAGAGTTTATTGTAACAAGTTCACTTTTATTACTTTCGGTGCAGTTAAAGTTGAGTTCAGCAATTTTAGTTATTTTATATTTCTTCTATCTCTCAAAACTACTTAATCAAAAACTAGTATCATTTACCAAAGGCTCACTAATCTTACTTCCAAATATTATTTTATTCCTTTTCTGGACGCTAAAAAATTACCTAACTACTGGGTGTTTAGTGTTTCCATTGTCTATTTCATGTGTAAATAACTTTTCTTGGTATGAAAAAGGGTCAACATTGGTGTATCAAGATATTACAACGGATTTTAGTAGGTCTTATAAATTTGGAGAAAATTTCTATATATGGACCCAAGATTTTATGAGTATTGAAATAAACAAAATTGTCTTGTATAACTTTATATTGTCGTTAATTATTATTCACTTAGCGACGAAATTTTTATTCACTAAAAAAAGAGTTAATAATAATCTAATTTATTCCTTTTTTATATTAAATGTTCTGTTTCTGATATTTTTTGGGCCACTGCCGAGGTATGCAATCGGTTTAATTATTTTTAGTATTTCATTGTATGGATTTGGAATTAAAGAAATTAGATTTAAGCCACACAAGTCTATTTACTATTTAGTTTTCTTTATTTCCCTCCTTCTCGTTCCAAGATTAGATTCATATAAGAGTATTTCAATTGAATCACTAGCTATGAAGCCCACTGCTCCGTCATTGATTGATAAAGATGGTTTGTGGACTACACCCATTCCTGGGGAGGATCAGTGCTGGATTGTCAAATATTGTACTCCTGAAAAAGATTTTTTAATAACTCTTAATGATGGATTTTTTAAATCAGTTGTTGTTGATAAATAAGAAATACTATTTTTAATACTTGAAGTCAATAAAATAAGAAAGATATGAATTTTATTCAAAAAGCTTATAAAAATTTAGAGCAGATATATTTTGTTTCTAGAGATGTTAAAACAAAAAGAAAAAAACTGAAAATTCTGCTCTCTGTATTGCTGAAAAACATTATTGCCTTAATTGAAGTATTAATATTTGCTATCCTTGCTTTTTTAATTACTGGAAATATTTCCGAGGAAAAATTCGCTGAGTATATTGATATTGATAGTGTATCTAATTTTCTGCCTCTTTTAATTTTAGTTAGAATAGGTATAAATTATATTGAACATTTAAATGCTGAAAATTTATCCATAGCCACAAAAGAAAGCTTAATCAAAGCAGTAACGAGAAAATTTTATACTAAAACTAATCTTTCATATACCTACGTAAACTATAAAAGACAAGAAGCTAACCAGATATCCTCAATTTATAAGATTTTTATTTCTTTGATTGGGACCTCTTTGCAATTAGTGATTTTTTTAGGTATTTTATTATTTTTAGATCATCAAGTATTTTTAATATTGACTGGATTTTTTATCCTTTTATTTTTTCCAATAAAAAAACTATTAGGCATTTTTAAGAAAGTTGCTTTTGATTTCACTTCTTACAGTATTGATATTGACAAGACTCTTGAAAGGGTAATCTCGAATTACTATTTAATCAAAATACTTAAAAAAGAAGATCAAGAGATTAAAAGATTTGATGAAACTTATGATCAAAGTATAAAACTATCCATTAGACAGGCAAAATTGGTTTTCTTAAGATTCCATTTATTCAACAGTCTAATAACCTTGCTTATATCAATTCTTTTAGTTCAAACTATCTTTTCATTAACTTTGACACTTGAAATATTGTTCTTGTTATTAAGAGGGGTGCAATTTTTGGGTGAAATTTCTAGAAAATATTCAGATTTATTGGAACAAAGTCACTACATAGAAAAATATTTATTGGATATGAATTCGGTACTCCTCGACAGAAAAGGAAAAGTAATCCACAACATCAAAAATGATAATCGATTTATAGCTACAGGTAATGGTGTAAGTTTTCGATATGAAAATTCTGAGCAATCAGTTTTTGAGAATCTAAACTTTAAATTTGAAAAAGATAGTCATAACTTAATTCTAGGTCCAAATGGTTCTGGAAAAAGTACACTCATAGGTCTCTTAACAGGAATTTTTATTCCTAACGAAGGTGAAATTACTGTTCAAGCTAGCAACTTTAGTTACGTTGGACCTGTTCCATTAATTTTTAATGACACACTTCTTGCAAACCTATCTTATGGAGTTGAAGATAGGGAGATTGAGAAAGAGCAATTTATAAATTATTTAGAAGAGTTTGATGTATTTGAGAACTTTGCATCGCAAAAAATAGATGAGCAGGTATCAGCTGATAGTCTTTCCTCTGGTCAAATGCAAAAAATATCATTTATAAGAGCTTTTCTTAGAGAGTCTCAAATATTATTTTTAGATGAAGCAATATCAAATATTGATAAAGGCAGTGTTGATAGAATTATAAAAAGATTGGATAATTTTAATGGAACGATTATTAACATAACTCACAATCCAGAAAAGTTTCAAAATAATGATAATGAATTTGAAATAGTTGATAAAGGTTTGTTTAGAATCTAGAGTTTTCAGAGTACTTATTTTTAAGTGTAAAAATTAACATAGATAAAAAGGGTAATAAAAATCCAAATAAATTTACCAGAGGAGCATTTTTCTTCATAATAAATGAGTCTTTAATCGACCACCCTTCATTTACTAACTTATTACAGTCTTCAAGATTGGAAATATTTACAATCATATTATTCTTTTTCAATTCGTATGAATCAAGAGGATCATAAGTAACCTTTAAAATCTCACCATTCACAATTTCAGTTTTTATATATTTGGAGAATATATCTCTACAGATTTCCATATTTGTAGGATTACAATCTACATGTTTTAAATTTACTATTTTTGAATTGATTGAACAGTCTAATGTAACACTGCTGTTTATTGATAGTCTTTCGTTCATTTCTGAAGTATGACTTTTCGGAAACCCAAAAATGACTAATGAACTTAACAAGTACATTAAAATCATAAGATATTTTAGGTATTTAGTTTCCTTGATACAAATTAGAACTACATAAATAAAGCTTAAGACAAGAAAAAATGAATAATAATAGTTCTTTAGCATATCACCACTTGATGGATCAAATACAATATATATTGAAATGAGCAACATTGTAATAATTCCAATTAGTGGACTAAGTAAAATACTTCTATCGTATTTTTTAACTGAGAACATCAAAATTGACGAATAGAATACTGTTGTTAAAAAAATTCCAATGTACCTATCTAAGTTAGTGGCTAAAGCTATTTGATTTATTGCAAATAAACTTTCATCACTATTCCAATAAAGATGAAAATAATCATTAAATGTTTCTAGTAAAACAATCCCTATTAATGAGTTTTTATGGAAGTCCTTGTATGGGTTATAAATCAAATCTTTGTAATTTATATTATAAATGAACTTTATACTTGCTTTTTTGTCATAAAAATCAGCAAACGGGGCTTGAAAAAACCAGACATCGTTGATTAAAAAATTTTCATATGAGAGAACAGTAAACAACAAAACTATAAATGTGGATGCAAAATAGAATATTTTTCGATTACCTTTCCAAAAAGGTGAGAAGTAGCGAATGACTAAAAAAATAGAAATCATAATTGCACCTGTGAATTTCGTTGAGAGTAGTAATGAAAACGTAAAACAAAAATAAATAATATCTATTATTTTTAAAGAGATTAGATATCTTTCTAAAAAAAATATACACCAGATAAATAAACTCAATATTAAAATTTCTGGCTTATAGATTAATCTAATAGACATTAGTGGTGGAAAGAAATTTATTAATATAAGACCTGTTAGGACATTGTTTTTGGTAAATCCCAAAAGTGCGAATACTTTGTATGCACCAAATATGAAAATTAAATATATAAATAAATTTGTTAAATGAATGGAGTAGCTTATATACTCTTCAAAATTTCTAGGATGAACACTAGATGAGCCTAAATCTATGAATTTTGAAACTAAATAATAATATAGACTGCCTTGTTCAAAATTAGTACTCAAAGCTTCACCGAGATAGTAATCGAGATAGCCTCTATATTTTCCATAATCTGGACTTTGAGCAGCATTGTAGAATAGACTTCCGAATGCATGTGTTAGATAAGTAGTTGTTATTAGAAGAAAATAAAGACTTATTCTAACTGATTTTTCTTTAGTTTTATTTTTCACTAATAGTTAGTCTAAAAAATTTTTAATAATTATGTAAAAGTAATAAACTTTTTTTAAAACTATAATTTGATTTATTATATTAAAAAAAATAACAAAAGAAATCTTTAATAATCAAATTCTCACTATATCCGCAACAGCAGTATTTTTTGTATCCTTAATTTTTATAGCATTTCAAATAAGGCCCCAGGAATTTTTTATATGCGATGTCTATAAAGAATATTCTATTAATTTATTTAAAAATAATTATGTTTTTCAGTATCCATCCAGTAGATGTGATGATAAAGTTTACTATGCTATAGTTGAAAATTTATCACTCATTTTTGAGAATGCTGCAAATCAATATCAATCAAGGCCACTTTATTTACTACTTCCCTTTACAATTTATCAATTTATGACAAGTTTTAATTTTTTTGAAAATATTGTTTTTAATCATGAGATTGCTTACTTTATAGCTCAAATTATATTTTCCATTTTTACTATAAATCTTTTTTTAAAAGTTATTCAGAGGTACTATCCGATAACCAAATTTGATATGTTTGCATTAACAATATTATATTTTTTGAATCCTGTTAAACAGTTTATTGTGTTCAATGCCTCTAATGGTATATTAACTTTTTCTATGCTGATAATTACAATCTATTTTTTAGATACTTTTTACGCTAAGAAAAATATTTATCTAATCAGCCTCTTTATAGGCATCTTATTTCTTATGAACAGATCGTTTATAGTATCTGTTGTTGTATTTATTATTTTTAGACTTTTTAAGAATCGACGTAATATCAGTTATTATTTTGAAGCAATATTTGCCTTTGTAGTTTTCTGGATTCCTATTTATATATATAGATATTGGATCAAGTTAAATGGGTACAATATCGATGACACAGGAGTTGTTGATTACGGGCATTTTATCTGGGTTTCTAAATATTTTAATAAAGGCATTGGTTTTTGGATGAGTAAAGGACTGCTAAGTGAGGAGAATTTTAACTTAAGGTTGTTTAAAGATTGGAATAGTCAAGATGAATGGTATTGTCAGAATATCCCTGATAATTTTATATGCTACTTTAATGATTTACTAAATGTTTCAATCTATTTATTTCTTCCAGTATTAATAATTATTTTTTACCTAATATTTTCACATAAGATTAACAATAATTTACTAAAAATGATGATACTGACAGGGTTTATGACAATGTTTTTTTGGTCATTCATTGGATGGTATCCACCCCTTAGATTAGGTTTATATTCATACGGAAACATAATATTTTTATTTGTATTAGTAATCTATTCAAAGATGAATTCATTTAAAATAAAAATTACATTTTTAGCTTCTCTAATTCTTGGATTATTAAACATTTCACACTGGAATAATTCAAATTTAGTTGAAATAACAAATTTAGATTTAGCAAGTTTCTTAATGCTTGCACTTAATTTTTATTTAGTTATAAAAGAAAGTAAAAAGCAATGATCAAACTTAATTTGCTTAAAATTTTTCAACCACTTGAATGCTCAGAATTAGTTCGCATTGGGAGAGAGAATGACGGAGGATATTTAGTAGATAAAGAATCAATAGATCAGTCAGATTTTCTTTTATCTTTTGGAATAGATCATGATTGGTCTTTCGAGCAAGATTTTTTAGACATAAACAATTGTCCACTAAATTCTTACGATGGCTCTATTGGCCCACGTTTTTTTATAAAGAAATTAAGACTAAGACTTATTACAATCTTTTCTAATCCAACAAAAGAGTATTTAAAAGTAAGTGTTTACTGGTTTATGCTTCCTTTAAGGTTTTATAGATTTTTTAATATATTAAATTTCGGTAAAGTTAAAAAACATTTCGAGATGTTTATTGGAAATGAAGATGAAAATATCTCATTTAGTGAAGTAATGAAAAATATCAATAGAAAATACAAGAATGTATTTTTAAAAATTGATATCGAAGGATCGGAGTATGATTTTTTAAATGAATTACTGGAATATCAGGATAGAATTTCAGGGCTGGTTATTGAATTTCATAATGTAAATGAGAATCTTAACAAAATAATTGATTTCATTGGCTCAACTTCATTACAGATTGTTCATTTGCATGTAAATAATTATGGAGGTATTAATAAAAAGAATTTACCGAATGTTTTTGAATTAACTTTTTCAAAATATAGTTATTCAGATGTTATTAATTATAAACTTCCCCATTATCTAGATATGAATAATGACAAACATGGGTCCAAATATACCCTAGAGTTTATCTAATTTTTAATAGAGATTCTAAGTCTTTTAAAGTTAATTTCTGTGTATTTATTTTCATCATAAATATCTGGAGCATTGAATATATATGAAATAATGTATTGACTGTCATTAAACGATCTATCATTTAAACCTTCATATTTATTAATTATTGAATAATTACTATATAATATGTAATCATAAACTCTTCCAATTGTGTAAGGATACTTTGGAAACCACTCTACATATTTTTCACCATGTTTTGGAATATAATCCCAAATCCCGCCACCGAGTTGATAAGAGATAGTACCTTCCCTCAACCCTTTGTTACTCATGTCTTCTGCAATAAAATGTACAACTTCCATTTTCTCAGTAAGGGGGATGTCAGCATTAGTGAGTTTATCGCCGGAATAAGTTAAGTTATCAGAAATAGTAAATATTGAAAGGAGTAAGTTTATTGAAATTACAGATATCAAAAGAGATTTGTTGAGTTTGCTAAATTTAATTTTTCCAATATTAAAGATTTCTAATTTATCGATAGTTAAAAACCAAATAATTATAAAGAATGGATAGTAGGGTATGTAATTTTCCATTCTTTCTGAATTAGAAAAATTAGGCCCTCCGAGTGCTGGATTAATTAGAGTTGAAAAATATATAAAAAAAGAAATAGCTATTAAAAATCTGAAATTTAACGAATCAAATACTTTTGTGTTTGCATTTTTGTACAGCAATATAACAAATATCGCTAATAGGAAATAAAGAGTTATAACCTTGTGAAATTCGACATATATTTTAAATATGTTAAAAGTCATATTTGAAAGAAGATCTCTATCTATTTGAAGAATATAAAAAGAAGATTGTTTAGTCCAAACGGTTAAAAATGTTCCAGGAATCTCTAGAAATTGGTCGCTAAGTATATTGAATCTATCATAAAGACTTAAACCAGAGAAAGATAAAATTTCACTGATCTTAACTGAAGTAAAATATTTAAACCATACGAAATATAAATAAAAGGATGTAGTTGTGAATAGCATGAAATATCCTTTCATTGCATTATTCATACCTTTTTTATCTCTATTCATTAATAATTCATATAACACAATAATTCCCATGGATATTGCGGTTGTTAATCCAGCTAAATAGATTGCAAGATTGAACGTCGAAATTAAAAGCATCACATATAGGTATAAGGTTTTTCTTGTTCTAATAAATAAAAGATAAAAATAAAAAAACAAACAATTAAATTGTATAAATATAAAATTATTCCAAAACTCTATGGAACTACTTGAAAGTATTACTGAGAAAGAAAGGACTAGGAATAGGCTAAGCTTTTTACCTTCTGTCAAATTAAGTTCTTTTACTAATAAGTAGAAACAAAATACCTGCAATAAAGAAAATAAAACAGTGGCAATTAAAAGATTGTCAATAAAGTTATATAATTTACCAATCAAAATCATAAAATT
>Ga0315315_10002623_pt1 | contig 16455 bp, 16 predicted proteins | sample M140m3416metaG_FD_203699 | JGI IMG/M metagenome (GOLD analysis project Ga0315315, IMG submission 203699) | Ammonia-oxidizing marine archaeal communities from Monterey Bay, California, United States - M1 40m 3416 | ecosystem: Environmental > Aquatic > Marine > Intertidal zone | place: USA... | reverse complement strand
AGATCGTGGCATATCCGGGTTGCGATCTGTTTGTGTTGATACTTTGAAGGCGTCACCAAGGTTTTAACTTAGCTACTCCACGATATAACATAAACATAAATGGATGCCGTGATGAGAGTTTCTCTGCCCCCGTGTCGAGCTGTGCGCAATGCTGTTGTTTTCCGGTGAAGAAATTGTTGTGGAACTAACGCGGCTGGGGATTACTCATGCTGTTTGGATTCCTGACAACTGTCTGGGCAAATGGGAGACAGCGCTCGAAGCTTCCTCGCACATTGAACTGGTGAGAATCTGTCGGGAAGGTGAAGCGTGGCCTTTGGCCGCTGGTCTGAGCATCGGAGGGCAGACTCCGATAATCATCATGCAGACGACCGGATTGTTTGAGTCCGGGGATGCATTGCGAAACATACTACTCGATCTCAATGTTCCTCTGGTGGCGATCATTGGCGCTCGCAATTGGCTCAACACAGAATCGCGGGACAGCGCGAAGATTTACGCTGAACCCATTCTCAAGGCGTGGGGGCTGGACTACAGGCTCATTGAATTTGAGGAAGATAAAGCTGAGCTCCGTGGCTTCCTGAAAAATTGTCTAAACAATCGACGGTCGGGTGTGATCCTGCTTGCGGAGTGAACCAAGATGCAGCATGACAATCAATGCAACGCACGAATTCCGTTTCGACAGGCGCTGCAGACTTTAGTAACGGCGCGTCAGGACTCTGACGTGATTGTGACCAATCAGGGATCTTCGCGAGTGTGGCCCTTAATTGAGAATCACTGCCTGGATTTTCATTTTAATCCTTCAACGATGGGCGGAGCGATTTCATTAGCGTTGGGGATTGCGCTGGCTCAGCCGCAGCGTCAGGTCATTGTTCTGTCCGGAGACGGCTCTTTGTTAATGAATCCGGGATCACTGGTCTCGGTTATCGCATCGCGCAGCCAAAATCTTTCCGTGATTTTGCTGGACAACGATCTGTATGATGTGACCGGAGGACAAAAGACTGCCGCAAGCGATTTAGACGTTCGATTCGATGACATCGCGCGATCAATTGGTTTCAGCTCTGTTGCTGCTTACAGAGATGCAGCATCGTGGGAATCTAGTGCTGGCCGATTCCTGCAATCGACCGGTCCACGGTTTTGCTGGTTGAAAGTCGACGTTGCTCTGCCGGACGATATGAAGAATCAGCAGGAAGCTATGGGACAGCAACTGACGAGAATTCGTAACAAACTTACGAAATAGTTTCTCAAATCGGGATCGTGAAAACACTGATTGTTCGCCTGCACTGATTGTTCGCCTGCTCAGTGGCTCAGTGGCTCAGTGGCTCAGTGGCTCAGTGGCTCAGTGGCTCAGTTGGTCTGAGTTCCACTGCAGAGAATAACGTCACATGGTTCAGCGAATTCTTGAGTTCCTCTCACCTGAGATCGAGTCTTTCAGGAGCAGAGGACGAAACGAGACCGGTTGGGTTTGGCTGCTGGTACCGAATAAACGTTGCTTCTACATACGGTAGCGAGGATTCTCTCGACTGAATTCGATCGCAGTCAGCGTCTTGGAGAAATCGATTTGCGTGAAGGAATAGTTTTCGACGAGTGTCAGTGCGTCCAGTTCTTCCCCCGTGACTTCACTGGCTTCATCAGTCCATGTGTAGTTGCGAGCCAATATCGGAATGTGTCGTATGGCATCGAGTAAAATCACCTTCTTGCGATACTTGCTTGAATCCTGCTTGGTGTCATATTCAAACACGAAGCAAAAGCAGTCACGTTCGTCGAATTTCTGATTCGGTAATTTTGAACAGCGGACACCATGACCGTCAGACAGTTCTTTACGGCGGTCAACAATCATCTGCTCAACCATGCCCAGGAGGCCGGCCTGTGTTACCGGATGACGAGATTCTTCGAGTGCTCTGCTGCCGAGTGGATTCAGTTTGATTCCTGGAAGAAGGCGGCCCTTGAATCCACCAAGTTTTACGACCATGTCACCGTCTTTGTATTCGTCACTGTAGAGCAACTGACGTCCACGGTCGCCATTACGCCACTTCATGTACACGGCAAACGGCGTACTCTGTCGTATTTTTAAATCGATCTTTTGAACTTCACTCAAGTCACCGCCCAGTCGTTCCTGTTTATGAAAGACCGCTGTGTATGTCTCGTATTGCTTCAGAAACTCCAAACCATCTTTCAGGAGAAACATCGTGTATTCGATAAGCTCGGAATTATTCAGAGCGGATGCCGGGACGGGCTCGGTGGGCTGGGTTGCTTTGGACGTATCTTCAGTCACTTCGATAACCGGGAGATTGGCTGCTTCCGGAGGCATTGGTACAGTCGGAGGGGTTGGTACGGTGAAATCTGCCTCGGACGAAGATTTACGATCCGAGACTGAACCCGGTGCCTCGCCGGCTGGAACAGGGTCAAAGCTCGCATAGAGAACCGCACCGGTCATTGCGAGAACGACAGCGGAAATGAGATTAGGTTTGCGGGAGCGTGTAGAAATAGGGGGCATGAAGTCGATCTTAAAAAAGTGTTCCCTGCAACGATCGGCGATTATGGCAGGAACACCGGATGCACAGTCGGTGAAAACGCAAGGTCCGAGGCAAAAGCCTTGCCGGCAAATGCAAGAATCCCGATTGCCGGATTTGGTTTTAAGAATGTTAAGTTTTCCCTCATATTCGCACGTGATACAGGTGACAGTAATCTTCCGGGATGTCGGCTATTTTCTGAATGAGATTCAAGTACAACTTAATGCACAACGCAGCTCATGGGCGGTCGTTTGCAGGCGATATGCGTGACGTTCCCTGGGTAGCATTAGCAATTTGCTCAAGAGAACGTGGAAGTTGACGAATCAGCAGACATGAATCATTGTCCGCATTGGTCTGTTGTGCGGTTGCACAGAACTGGCCGGATTGTGTACTGAACTCTCACTATCAGAGGATTTGAGATTGCCACTGATTGAACTCAATAATCTCACGAAGGATTACGGATCGTTTCGCGCGATCAATAATCTGACGTTGGAAATTAATGGCGGCATTACGGGGCTGTTAGGTCCGAATGGAGCCGGTAAAAGCACGCTCATCAAATTGCTGCTTGGTTTGGTGCATTGCACATCAGGAACCGGACGGGTTTTGGGGCATGACATAGTGTCAGGCTGTACGGAGATTCGGACCAAAGTCGGTTACATGCCGGAAGACGACTGCTATATGCACGGGCTGTCCGGCGTAGAATGCGTACAGGTGGCAGCTCAGTTGTCTTGCTTTCCAACGACCGAAGCGCTTCGCCGCGGACATGAGATCCTTGATTTTTGCGGCATGGGGCAGGAACGCTATCGTAACGTGGAAACGTATTCGACGGGTATGCGCCAGAAGCTGCGGTTCGCTATGGCAATTGTACATGATCCCGAATTGCTGATTCTGGATGAACCTACTTCGGGACTTGATCCGGAAGAACGGGAATCAATGCTGAACCGTATTCAGGTTCTGTCGAGGCAGATGGACAAGGCGATCATCATTTGCACTCATATTCTTCCTGATGTGCAAGTAGTATGTGACCGAGTTGTGATTATTGCAGGCGGCAGAATGACACTCTGCGAAGACCTGGCTGTACTGCAAAAATCTCCTGATCCATCGCTGACTGTGTATTTGCAGGGGACTGCAGAAGCGTTTGCTAAGTCTCTGCGAGATCAGGGAATGCGGATTGAAGCGGAATCCGAACGTTCTCTTCGAGTGTTTGGCCCTGAAGAGCAAACGTCTCCAGCAGTTTGGAAAACGGCAAGAGAAACGGGTATTACCGTCCGTAGTATTGTTCCGTCTCGCACATCACTCGACGAGGTCTTCCTCAAGGCTGTTCAGGAAACCAGTCATGCCGATTCATAGTCTGGGGTATCGGGAATGGTCTGGTCCGCTGAGTTCGGCGGATTCACGCTGGACAGTCATCGCGGGAATTGGAATTCGGCGAGCATGGCAGAGCATGTGGCTGCGGAGAATTGTATTTTTCGCGTGGGTGCCGGGTGTGCTGATGGCAATGTTGATCTATCTGTTCGAACAGGCAGCTTCCGAAGGAAATGCCTCAGCTTTCATGTACAACGGGTTGGTAGAGATGTTTCTTGGGCGTGGTGATCGTGAATCGATCAGAGAAACTATTGCAGCATCAAGTGTAATGGCTCAGGATCTTGTGACCTATCGTCATGAATTCTGGTGCAAGCTGCTGCAGGTTCTGTATCAGAGGTCTCAGGCGATCATGCTCATTGGCGTGGTGGGTATTACGGCTCCTCCGTTAATTTCACAGGATATGCGTTCCAGAGCTTTCCTGCTTTATTTCAGCCGTCCAATTTCCAGAACGCAGTACATATTCGGCAAGGCAGCGACCGTTGCCTGTTATGTGCTTGTGATTTCGTTGCTTCCGGGAGCAATGCTGTATTGCACTGGTGTCTTGCTATCGCCTGATATTTCTATTGTCCTGGAGACCTGGGATATTCCACTGCGTATCCTGGCCGCTACAGCAACGATGGTGATTCCAACGACCGGGCTGGGGCTGATGCTGTCGTCGCTGACAACAGAAACGCGATTCGCGTCGTTTGCCTGGTTCGCTGTCTGGATCTTTGGTCTTTTCGCGTATCTGGTGACGTCTTCATTTGTGAATGATGGCAGCCATACGCCTTTGGAAATGCTGTCACTATTTCATGTGATTACAAATGTTCAGGGATGGATACTGGATATCCGTGTGGAAAATCAAATCGATGTTCTTGCTCCTCTGTCGGTGTTGTTCGTGTTGACCCTGGTTTCGCTCACTGTCCTCTACAAACGAGTTTCGGCACCGATGTCAGTGTAATACGACAGCAGATTAAACGGCGCTGCGAGAGTTTTATGACAGAGTCTCTACGTACAACTTCACTGATTCAGTTCAAATCGGTTACCAAGCTTTATGGCAAGGTATTGGGAGTCAACGACATAAGCTTAACCCTGTCTCGGGGAGCCTACGGACTTCTGGGACCAAATGGATCGGGCAAAAGCACCTTGCTAAATCTGCTTACCGGGCAGTTGCTGCCAACTCGTGGGAGCGTACGAGTCCTCGGACAGGATCCTCGTAATAATCCGGGACTGATGAGGCAAATAGGATACTGCCCCGGGTTTGAAGGACTCTATACATCCATCAGCGGATTAGATTGGGTGGCGTTTCTGCTGGAAATGCATGGCGTGGGACGGCGGCAGGCTCGGGAACGTGCAGGCGACTGTATGGCTTTGGTCGGAATGACTCACGGCATGAATCGTCCGATCTTCGACTATTCCCGAGGAATGCGACAACGTACGAAGATCGCTCAGGCGATTGCGCATGACCCACAATTGCTGATTCTTGACGAACCATTGAGTGGGCTGGATCCGGTGGGTCGTGCTGAAATGACTGAAGTTTTTCGGCAGCGAATTGCGGACGGTGGAAGTTTGATTCTTGCGAGCCATGTGCTTCACGAAATCGAAGCGGTTACCGATTCATTTTTGTTGATTTCCGGAGGCCGGCTTTTAGCGTCCGGGACAGCCAATGAAGTTCATGAGCTGCTGTTTGACTTGCCGGTAGAGATCCAGATTCGTTGTAACAATCTGCAGCGATTGTCGAGTTTGATTATGGAGCATGGGTTGGCGGATAGCGTGAGTTTAGAACGAAGCCAATCGGGAGCCGAACTGTTGCGAGTGGCAACTCGGCAGACTGCGGAATTTGCAGATCAGCTGCCAAACTGGATTACTAAATACGACCTGTGTGTGAATGAAATGCAAACAGCTGACGATTCTTTGCAGGCTTTGTTCAATTCTCTGATGAAGATTCATCGAGGTGAACTATGAATGTGCTCTTTGCCACTGTGCGATTTGAATACTCACGTGTGATGACGGCCGGTCGAATGACATGGTGGTTTGTGTTAGCTGCGTTTCCTGTTGTGATTGCAGGTCTCATTCGGTTGTTTCCATTGAATCATGCGAAGGAGCTTGATACTCACTTTGTATGGTCCGGTGCCATGTATTTGCTCGTGCCCTGTATCACCTGCGCAATGGGCGTACTGCTGAGTGCCGGTCCGGCGATTGCGACCGAGCTCGAACAACGCAGCTGGGTCTACCTCGCGACTCGTCCGAATGGAATATTCTGGCTGCTACTGGGTAAATATCTGGTGGCCGTCGCATGGGCATCGACCGCAGCCATCGCGGGTTTAACCATTGGAGTTTGGTTTACCGGTCAGGAGACTATTGTTCAGATTTGGTTGGGGATGGCCGGCTTGTCAGTACTTTCTTCAATGGCTTATGCCGCGCTATTCATGCTTGTGGGAGCAATTGCTCCGCAGCGGGCCATGCTGTTTTGCGTGGTTTGGACAGCCGGAGTTGAAGGCTTTGTCAGTTTGATTCCGGCAATGATCAATCGGCTCACTGTGCAGTATCGATTGCGAGCATTATTTGTCGATTGGGTTCAGCCAGGCGATGCGGTCCAGGATAATCCTGTGTTTGCTCCGTCACTGGCAGAAGGACCGTGGTATCTCCAGATTCTGTGGTTGGTCACTCTGACGGTTGTCTTTTTTGCGACGGCTCAGGTGATTGCGCATAAACGTGAATTCACGGCGGCCGCCGAGAGTGACATTTGATGCCAGAACGTCTATCGTGGCCGTGGTTTCGTCGCCCGTCCCCATCTGATTTTGCGTCACTGCTATGTCCTCTTCGCTTCCGCAGTCTCGTCGCGCTGGTGCACAATATCTGTACATGCTGGCCGCATTTGTGGTGATCGTAGCGGGGATGCGTACTGCCGAACCAATCCTGAATCCACTGTTTCTGTCCATCTTTATGGCAATTGTGTGTGCGCCGGCCTACCTCAGTTTGTTGCGCCGAGGCATTTCTCAGTGGCTGTCACTTTTGATCGTTGCGGGAACGTTGTCGGCTGTCGCCGTATTCTCTGTATCAGTGTTGATGGACTCTATCGCCCGGTTTACGAGCCAGCAGGCACACTACACGGCACAAGCCGATGCCAAAGGTGCCCACATTAAGCAGATGCTGGCGTCATGGTTCCCTTTGCCTGGCGCTGAAATCAGCTCAGAAAATGATCTCGATGGACTGCCGGGGAATCAGACGAAGTCTCGGAGCGCATCAGATTCCAGCAGCAGTGTCAACGTTGCCAGTGAGCCGGACGCAGACCTTGCTGAACCCGCTACAGATGATGGACAGCTAATAAAAAATTCAAACGTCACAGATGATCCAGGGGGCCGTCCCTCCACCGGGGCAACCGGATGGCTTTACGATCAGTTTGACCCGTCTGCAATGCTTTCCTTTGCGTTTCAGCTTGCTGGTGGCCTGAGTTCACTGCTTAGTCAGCTGCTGCTGATTACACTGATGGTTATCTTCATTCTGCTGGAATTAGGCACTTTCGAACAGAAGCTCAAACTCGCCTTTTCTCGTTCGAAAGATACCACGGAACAGGGTGCGCAAATGGTGCACAACGTTCAACGATACGTAGCCATCAAGACGATCGTGAGTCTGGCAACCGCCATTCTTGTTGGTCTGTGGCTCAAATTGTTTGCCGTGAAGTTTATATCATTATGGATGCTGCTGGCGTTCATGCTGAACTTCATTCCAAACGTAGGTTCAATTGCGGCCGCAGTACCGGCTGTGCTGATCGTCTGGCTGGATACTAATGTCAGTCCCGGCTCAGGCGACAGCGCTAACATGATTGTAGTTAAGGAACTTTTGCCAGCGGTGGGTGTTGCTGCCGGCTATGTCATCGTGAATGTTGTGATAGGTAATTTTCTGGAACCACGATGGATGGGCAGAACTTTGGGGCTGTCACCCCTGGTCATCTTTTGTTCGATGATCTTCTGGGGATGGGTACTGGGTTCCACCGGTATGCTGCTTTCGGTACCACTCACAATGACCGTACATCTGGTGCTCAGCGGATTCGACGATACTCGCTGGATCGCCACGCTCATGGGTAGTCAGCCAAAAGGTGTTTGAAAGGATTGCGTCTGGTGAGTTTGGCAGCTACCTGACTACTCGTCCCGACCCACTTCCTCCCATTAACGCGTCGACTTCGGCGCGGTTACTGTAGTTGAAGTCACCAAGGACGGAATGAGCAAGGCATGACGCAGCCGCTGCGAACTGCAATGCTTTCTCGGGACCAGGATAATCTTCGTGGTTGAGAGCGAATAGCAGGCCGGCGGCGAAGGCGTCTCCTCCTCCGACTCGATCCACAATGTTCCGAATTTCATACGGTTGATACTGACCGTCTGTTTCCGGAGCGAAGAACGCTTTGTCTGCGGTGACATCAAACAGCATCGCTCCCCAATTGTTGTGACTGGCAGATATGCTCTCTCGCAGAGTCGTGGCGATGAGTTTAATGTTTGGAAACCGATCTGCGACCTGTCGAGCGACATTCGGATAGGCATTGACTTCGACGTTACCGGAATCGACGTCGCCATGGCCAGCGTGAATTCCCAGCACATCACCACAATCGGCTTCGTTCGCAATCAAGACATCGACAAACGGCAGAATACGCGTCATTGTCTCGGCTGCCAGTTTTTTGCGGTCAGTGCCTGATCGCCAGTTCCAGAGTTTCGCTCGATAGTTCAAGTCACACGAAACCTGAATCTGCTTTGCCTGCGCTGTCTGGACAGCAGCCAGAGTTGATTCCGCAGCAGTTTCTGAAAGCGCTGGTGTGATGCCTGAAACATGCAGGGCGCCGGCTCCTTCCAGCAGTTGGTTCCAGTTCCACGCATCCTGAGACGCCAGGGTGATGCTCGAACCCGCTCGGTCATAGGTGACACGGCTGGGGCGTTGATTGGCTCCCGCTTCAACAAAGTAGATTCCCAGACGCCCTTCGGGTGACCGGAGGACTCCGGATGTGTTAATTCCCAAACCTTGCAGCGTATTGAGGCAGGCATCCGCGAGTGGATTGTTCGGGAGTGCAGTCACGAATTCTACATCGGCGCCCAGCATCGACAGCGAAGCGGCAACGTTTGCTTCAGCCCCGGCAAATGTGACGTCGATAGAACCGGGAAGAGTTTGATGAATCCGGAGGAATCCTGTTGGAGCCATCCGCATCATGATTTCGCCAAAGGTAACAAAGTGAGGCATTGTGAGTTTCTGTTAAGTGTAGTGGTCTGGCTGAATGTGAAAGTTTGTTGATCAGGACTCGTTTTTGGCGTCTGCAATTCTGCGTGCTTCCATTGCTCGTCGGGTGATCTCTTCCCAGTTGCGGCTTTGAATGGCATCCTGAGGCGTTAGCCAAGAGCCACCGACTGCGAACACTCCTGGATTCCGCAACCATGATGTCATGTTGTCGGCATTGACCCCCCCCAGTGGCACGAAACGGATTCCAAGATGAGCGTAGGGAGCCCGAATACTATTCAGCATTGCCAGCCCCCCACTCGGCACGGCGGGAAAAAATTTCAATTCGCGACACCCCAGTTCAATGGCGACTTCAATATCAGAAGGAGTCATGACACCCGGAGCAAATGGCAACCCTGCATCCTGTGCTTTTTTGACGACGGCTGGGTTCAGTCCCGGTGAAACAGCAAAATGAGCATCAGCAGCGACGATCTCATCAATTTGGTTTACGTTGATAACCGTTCCGATACCAGCGAGCATTTCCGGCACGTGTTCACGAATCTGCCGCAGTGAGTCAATTGCAGCATCGGTTCGTAGAGTGAGTTCCATGGCATCCACGCCACCGGCCAGCAATGCCTTTGCTAATGGAACAGCATGACTGGCATCGTCCAGAATCAGGACGGCGATCACACCACTGCGTTCGATTCGTTGCAGCATTTTGGGGAGAAATTGAGAATCCAAGTGAAGGCTTTCGCTGATGGTAATTGAGGCGATTGTGCAGTGTTCAGACTTCGCATCACATACAATAGCGGAAGCCGTTGCGAAGCCAACGGCAATGGTCCTCCGTCTGTCTTAATTCCCACTCAGGAAAGTCTAAGGGTAGAAATTGATATGCACTGCACGCAGAACTATGTTCTGATGACCATGTTACCGGGGAGTCGTCGCACGAAACGTCGCATTTCCAGGACGGTCAGTGTTGCCAGAATTCGCGACGGGTCCAGCTGTGTTTGCCGTACGACTTCATCGATTGCAGTGGCGGTTGTTGCAATCGCATTCAGAATTTCCGTTTCCTGCGGATTCAGCACCATTTCACGTGGGTGATGAACGGTGCGCTCTGAATCCGGCTGTGTGGGCTGCGTCAAAGGCCCCAGTTGTTCGAGTACGTCATCGATATTGCGAATGAGTGTAACCCCATCGCGAATAAGATCATGACAACCTTCGCTGGCAAGGCTGTCAACAGGCCCCGGCAAAGCGAACACTTCGCGGCCTTGCTCCATTGCATGCCGAGCCGTATGCAGCGCGCCGGATTGTCGTGTTGCTTCTACAATAATCACTCCCTGACATAGACCGCTGATGATGCGATTGCGTTGAGGAAACATTCCGCGACGTGGTTTTTGATCCAGTGGGCACTCGCTTACAAGTGCTCCGTCGGACATAACCTGCTGAGCCAGTTTTTTGTGTTCAGGCGGATAGATATTCTCAACACCGGTTGCCAGAACAGCGATGGTGCGCCCTCCGGCGTTTAGAGCTCCCCGGTGAGCCGCTGCATCGATCCCTCGGGCCAGACCGCTCACCACGGTGAATCCAGCTCGAACCAGTGATCCGGCCAGGCGATCGGCATTACGGATTCCGTATGGACTGCATCGGCGAGAACCAACAATTCCAATTGCCAGGTCGTCGTGGGGAGTCAGCGTTCCGCGACAATAAAGTAGCGGTGGACTGTCCGGAATTTGAGTCAGCGCTGTCGGATAGTCCTTGCTGTCCATCTCACGGAAGGAGACATTCAGATCGGTACAACGTTTCAGGTAGGCCAGTGCGTCGGTTCGGCTGGCAGAGGTGATTCGTTTGCAAACGGCTGGTCCAAGGCCGTCAATCTGAAGTAGACTATCCGACGACTGTTGGAGAACCTGCTCAGCCGATCCGAATTGATCCAGTAAACATGTGATCAACCGTGGCCCCAGTCCATTCACCCGAGATAACATCGTTGCCGCAATCAGTGACTCAGATGGCGATGGATTGTTGGACGGCATGGCGCGTGAGCCTCACAGTTATGTTTTCAGTTGACCGTCCACGATCAGATGGGTGAGCGATACCAATTGGTTGCTCAGTGTTGGTAATTTATGCCAATCGTCCACGGCGACTGAGTAGATTCCGACCGTGGCCGGAGGAACGGAAATACCGGTTTCGGTAAGACGGGAAATCAGTGATTCGATGCCCGGATTGTGCCCGATGGCCAGTATGACTGATGTTTTGGGTGATGCCTCAGCCTGGATCGCCGGAAGATATGCCGACGGACTGCTCTGATAAAGATCGTCGCGCGCCACGGAAGGGATGTCCGTTGTGAACTGTGCGGCGATTCTTTGTCCCGTTTGAACAGTTCTTACTGCAGCTGATGTCACAATGAGGTCTGGTGTGACGGCCAGATTATTTAGAAGTTGCCCGGTTACGTCGGCCAACTGAAGACCAGCGTTTGTAAGTGGTCGGTCGAAGTCACGGCAGCTGTTCTCGCTCGCAGCGTGAGAGTGTCTCATGAGGATGAGCGTACAGGTCATGTGTGATTCGACCAGGTGAGATGGATTTGCCGAAGAAGTATGAGGTAGTCTACGCTGCACACAGTAAGCAGTCCGAGGTAAGAGTCAAGTCGTGTGAACTGTCTTAACGTGGTGCAGCGGGAGGGGCCAGGAAGTCAGCTTTCTGGTGAGTGACCAATTCGAGTAAAGCCAGTGTTTGTGCAGGGATATCTCCGTTAGGAGTAACAGCCCGCTGAATGCTGTATTGCCTCAAACGGATGCAATCACAAAGACCGCGAATCAGCACAAGCATGCGTTTGCGAAATTCAATCAGTTCGGTCGATGTCAGGTCAGACCGGTGAAGAACAATCTTCTCTGTTTCGCCATCAGTGTTTGTGGTTCGGTGGCGGTCCATGCGTGCAAGTGTTGATGACTGGCTACGATATAGAAAGCCGTTTTCATAGGCTCGACGCACGCGGCCCTCAGAATCAAACTGATAGAATCGATCCTGCCCAAAATAGACTGTGCAGCGACCATCTCGAAAGAAACCAACCGTGATATGGGTTCGCGACCCATCGCAGATGAATTCCGCTCGTTCAACGAGTGCCGTGGCATCGCGGATGAGATCTTCTTTGTTAGATTCCTGTCGAGCCACTACTGTGATCTGCTGATTGTAAGGAGAGTGTTTCAGTGGGTTGTCTGTGCGATCGCATCGATTGTGACAGGCCTGCATCGTTCGTGACACGAACCTGGTTTACAAACAGTTAAAATCAGTATATTCCAAGCGATTTTGTTCCAGTGTTCGGTAAGTTTTTCCGTAGCATGACTGCCAGCGACTTTGCTATCAGCACTAGCCACTTTGGCAATCCAGCTACCGTATCACAGTTTGCATTATGGACGCCCGGAACTGCTCTTGAGCCATCCTGAACCAGCAACCGCCTCAGCGGCCGTCTACTCAGGGTGCGGCCGTCTACTCAGGGTGCGGCGGCGGATCCTGTTTTACGTTGTGAGGAACAGTGGAAGCTCGCCGCAGCATTGTTGTTCCGAACCGATTGCGAATCCGGTCTGCGACGTTGTCCAGTTTCGCGTCTCGCTCGTTCTGCTCTCCGGAAAACAGGCTTTGCTGTACCGCGTTCGGTGGCTGCAGGTTTGAGATTCCCATGCCTAATAATCTGACAACCAGAGGACGGTTTGGGAGTTGAGTATTCAGAAGTTCAGACACAACTGACCAAAGCGTGTTTGTAGCGTTCGTTGGTTGTGGCAGGCTTTTGGAACGGGTGATCGTGTCGAAGTTTGCGTAGCGAACCTTCAGGTTGATCGTCCGTCCATGCATGTTGTTTCTGCGTAAGCGATGAGCGACCTGCTCCGTGAGGTCCAGTAACCGTGCTCGCAGCACATCGATATCCCGGATGTCTCCTGCAAATGTGGTTTCGTGTGAAATTGATTTGGCTTCGCGGTCGGCAACGACGCGGCGGTCATCCAGTCCCTGAGCCAGTCTCCAGAAGTGCTCACCGCTTTTTCCAAGCGACTGCTTCAGCTGTTCCAGCGGCATTTTTCTGAGCTGACCGATCGTCTGAATTTGGATTTCGTCAAATTTCTGCCTGGTTGCCTTTCCGACTCCCCACAGCCGAGTCACTGGCAGCGGGTCGAGGACGGACTGCACTGCATCCGGAGTGATAACAGTGAAACCATCGGGTTTGTCCAAATCGCTTGCCAATTTGGCCAGGAACTTATTGGGGGCCACGCCGACGGATGCCACCAGTTTCAACTCATCCGAAATATCCTTCTTGATGGATCGGCCGATTGATTCGACAGGTCCAAATAACAGCACGCTTTCAGTCGCGTCCAGGAAAGCTTCATCGAGTGAAATTGGTTCGACGATTGGTGTGTATCGATGAAAGATATCACGGATTTGCTGTGAGATTGCCGAATAGTGTCCCATGCGAGGCCGCAGGACGATGGCGTCGGGACAAAGTGCCAATGCTCTCGCGGTCGGCATGGCACTTCGTACGCCGAAATTACGCACCACGTAATTTGCGGCAGCGACGACACCTCGTCCTTCCGGTGAGCCTCCAACAATAACCGGCTTGCCCTGGAGTTCCGGTCGATCTCTTTCTTCGATGGACGCGTAAAACGCGTCCATGTCAACATGCAGAATCATGACACGGCGCCAATGCTCTGATGCAGGTTGTCGATAGCTGCTTTGAGAGAATCGGAAGGTGGGCCGTTTGTCCATTCCCCAAGACTCATTCGCAACTGCATTACCTTCTGATGAACTTCATCGGTGGCCACAATAAGAAGTTCAGCAAGGATCAGATCCTGCAGAGATTCAATGTCGTGAACAACTTGATCGTGGTTTTCGGCGGCTGCAATGCTGTTCGCAATCAGTAACGCGCGCGCGTAGAGAGCAGTACGAATATGTTGCCGCAGTTGCGGTGACTTCCGGGTTGCTTCAAGCCATAGTTCACGGGCATGTGTTCGAAGCTGGTCGATGGTTAGAGTAATTGTATCCGCATTGGTGTCTGTGCTTGCTGTATCATCTATAATCTGTTTGATCAAAGGATTTAGCCGTGCCTGCTGTTCATTACTCAGGTTTGTTTTTGCTGTTTGAAACGCTTCCAGCGCAATGTGACGCCGTGATTGCGTTGCCTCGGCCAGTCTGGTGGCATAAAGCGATACTTCACCCAGTGACGAATAATCCAGTGCGTTTACAACACTGCTTTCAGTTGATGCGATTTGGCCCAATAAAGTCTCGGTGACTTGTTGCAGGCTGCGAGCTCGCTCTTCTGACAACTCTGCATCAAACTGTGCGAGCTTCGCGATGCTACGTTGCTGATTCAGTCGGAAGTTGTAGTAGACACTGATTGCGAGGGTCGCAGTGAAGCATGCAACCAGCCCTGATGCGATGGCAGCACTGCGTGGTTTCCTCTTCATCCAGCGCAGGAATGTTCCGATATTGCCAACCGGATGGACGAGAACCGGTTCTCCTTCCAGAAATCGGTGCAATTCATCTGCAAACTCTGACGCAGACTGGTACCGATTCGGTGCCTGTTTCTCCATGCACTTCAGGCAGATGAGCTCCAAGTCGCGGGGAATGCGAGCGTTTAGTCGATGCGGTGAAACCGGGTCACTTTGGAGAACAGCCAGTAACGTATCGAGTGTATTATGCGACTGAAATGGTGGACGACCGGTCAAGAGACAATAAAGAGTTGCACCCAGTGAATAAACATCGGCCAGTGGTCCGGTGGATTCGCCTGATGCCTGTTCCGGTGACATGTATTCAGCGGTACCCATCAAAGTATCGACATCGTTGGGAGTATGTTGGTTGTCTATCTTTTGGGCGATGCCGAAATCCATGATCAATGGCTGACCATGTGTATCAATCAAAATGTTGCCTGGCTTGAGGTCACGATGTACGATGTTGTGTTGATGAGAAAAATGAATTGTTCGGGCGACCGTTTTCATAATCCGAGCCGCTTCGTCCGGATCGAGGGGCCCTCGCCTGATTCGATGACTCAGACTGTTGCCTTCAATCAGCGGCATCGAAAAATAGTGAGTTCCCTGACATTCACCAACGTCGTAAACGGGAACGATTCCGGGATGATTCAGTTGCCCTGCAGCTTTGGCTTCCGTCTGGAATAGCTGAATGGCTTCATCTGACGTCAACCGGCCCGTGATCACCGTTTTGAGTGCAACGGTGCGATCCAGGGCCTTCTGGTGAGCTCGGTAAACGACCCCCATGCCACCACGTGCTATTTCATCGAGCAATTCATAACCATCGAACCTCTTTGGCAGCACTGCCGTCTTCTGGAAATTCCTGGCATCCTCGGATCTTGTCGTCTTATTCGTGTTAGGAGGAATCGTAGCTTGTGTTTCGTTCGAAAGAGATACGTTGAGCGATTCCTGAACAGGCAGCTGCATTGGATTGGTGGGTGTTGTGTTTAACGTCTTAGACGTCCTGTCGTCTTGACTGGTCACAGTATCTGCCTTGACAAAGGGGAGTCACCGGCATTGAACAAGTCAGGCCGACGTCTGGCTCATGTTGTAGTCGATGGCGCTTTCGCTGTCGCGGGCTGATTCTCACTGAATGTGGATTGTATTTTGCAGACGCCAAATCAATCAGGATTCTGATGCTGTTTTTCAATCAAATTGTTGGCGATGTGATGATACAGATTCGAGCGTTTTTCAAGCTGTTGCTGATCTGGCTGGTGGTTAGTGATGGGCCTCATGCCAACTTTTAAGTGATTTCCTGCGACTGGCTGTTTCTGTTTGGCATCGCCGCTTTGGCCAACAATCGTGCGGATGCTCTGTATCTGGCTGAACGAAGTCTTTGGTGACGCTGCTCGCAAACAGACTCAGGGTGGTCTTAAGCCGACCTCGACCGGCCGCTGACGCAGTGACCTGTTTCGCCAGAAGCAGCTTGCTGAAACAGGATTGACCGGGTCACAAGCTCAAACTGCATATCCACGTCCCGGGGTGAGACTACTCACCGCTGGCGATGTCGTGAATCCGCACCGAGCGAAATTCCAGGGAGGTTGTAGGGTCATGGCCCTGTAGGCTGAGGTGTCCGGCTTTCAATCGTTTGCCGCGACGGGGGTTTTCATCGGGCTCACGCGTGTCCTTCCAGTTGACGACCTGGTAACCATTTACCCAACTGGCGATACGACTTCCCTGCGCAATCAGTGTTGCCGTAAGCCATTCGTGATCATTCGCCACAATATAACGAGCGGCTGCTCGACGAAAGATTGCTCCGGTCCCGAAATCTGCAGGCTGAGTACGATCGTTGTCTTCGTAGCCGTTCTGAATCTGCATCTCATAGCCGTGTGAGGGAGCTTCGACGGTACCAGAGATTGCCCGAAAGAAAACACCACTGTTGAGTGCGTCGCCGTTCGTTC
>Ga0315315_10002622_pt1 | contig 16457 bp, 16 predicted proteins | sample M140m3416metaG_FD_203699 | JGI IMG/M metagenome (GOLD analysis project Ga0315315, IMG submission 203699) | Ammonia-oxidizing marine archaeal communities from Monterey Bay, California, United States - M1 40m 3416 | ecosystem: Environmental > Aquatic > Marine > Intertidal zone | place: USA... | reverse complement strand
CATAATATTGAGGCTAATTTTTTTGGTAACTTATTTAAATTAGATCATAAAATTGCTATTAAATTATATAATAATTATTTGGAGTCTTTATGCCAAAAATTAAAGATGATTGGTATTAATATAAACACAATACCAGTTCTTGATATTTTAAATAAAAATACAAGCAGGATCATAGGAAAAAGAAGTTTTTCAGGAAATAAAAAAATTGTAAAAAAGCTTGGAGAAATCGCAGTAAAAAAATGTCATTCACAAAATATTATTTCTGTTATTAAACATATACCTGGTCATGGTAGCACTTCAACAGATAGTCATTTAAGCACGCCAAAAGTAAATCTTACTGAAAAAGTTTTAAATAATAATGATTTTTACCCCTTTAAATCATCATCTGCCAAATTAGCTATGACAGCCCATATCCTTTACTCAAAAATTGACTCTAAAAATGTTTCTACTGTCTCAAAAAAAATAATAAAAAAAATTGTAAGAAAAAAAATTGGATTTAAAGGTATTATTATGTCTGATGACATATCAATGAAGGCTTTAAAATATGACTTAGTTAAAAACGCAAAATTATCTTTGGCAGCAGGATGTAACTTGGTTTTATATTGCGCTGGAAATATTAAAGACAACTTTAAATTGATAAAATCAGTTCCATACATTGACAAATTTACATCAAAAAAAACTTCAGAAATTTACAAGATTTTGAGGTAAAATTATTTATGGAATCAAATAATATAAATCAAATTTCTATAAGTATTCCAAACTTTACTGGCCCTCTTGAAGCTTTACTGGATTTAGCAAAATCACAAAAAGTTGATTTAGCAGAAATTTCTATTACCAAACTTGCTGATCAATTTTTAGAATTTATTAAGAAAAGTGAAAATTTAGACCTTGAGACTGCTTCAGAGTATTTACTTATGGCAACTTGGTTAGCCTACTTGAAGTCCAAATTACTTCTTCCCGAAGATGAAGAAGATGATTTTAAAGCATTAGAGGTAGCTGAAAAATTAAAGCTACAACTTAAGAAACTTGAATTGATAAGAATTTTATCTGATCAAATGTTACAAAAAAAAAGATTGGGAGTTCATATTTTTACTAGAGGAATGAAAGGTGGGATTAGATCAATGAATACTCCTGTATATAATTTATCATTATACGAATTACTAAAAACTTATTCTAGTATTCAAATGCAAAAAACTTTTCAAAATATAACTATTCCAAAATTACCAGTCTTTACGACTGAAGAAGGAATAAAACAAATTCAAAAAAATCTCAATTACATTAATGACTGGAAAAATATAGTTGATTTAATACCAAAATTTTATTTCAAAAATAATATGCTTAAAACAGGTATTGCTGGTATTTTTGCTGCAAGTTTAGAGTTGACTAAAGAGGGTATTACTAAGGTTTCACAAAAAAAAATATTTGATAATTTAATGATTAAAAAAACTTAAGATGCCGAATAAAAAAAAAAATAATGTTATAAACTTTCTACCTTCTCCCACCAGATTGGAGAGACAAGTCGAAGCAATTTTGTTTGCTGCCTCAGAACCTTTAGACATTGAAACTATAGAAAAAAGAGTTCAGACAAATACCAATATAAAAAAAATTCTAGTAAATATTCAAGAGATTTATAAAAATAGGGGTATAAATTTAATTTGTATTAAAAACAAATGGTCATTTAGAACTGCCGAAGATTTATCAAAATCCATGGCCCTTCAAAAATCTACTCAAAAAAAATTATCTAAAGCTACTATAGAGACATTAGCTATTATAGTTTATCATCAACCTGTAACAAGATCAGAGATCGAGGAAATTAGAGGTGTGTCTTTTGCTTCAAATACTTTAGAGATTTTAATGGAATTAGACTGGGTAAGACCTGCTGGAAGAAAAGATGTACCAGGCAAACCAATTCAGTATACAACTACTGAAAATTTTTTAAATCATTTTAATATTCAAAAGCTGTCAGACCTACCAACTATTGATGAGCTTGGTTCTGCAGGCTTGATTGATACATCAAGCATAGATAAGTCAATTTTTGGTACAGGTAAGTTTTTTAAAGAACAGTCAATTAATGACAAACAGAATGATATTTATGAAGAAATAGATGAGGCTATAAAAAAAGCACCAGAGGAAGAAAAATAAACAGGTTTATTTAAGTAAATTAATTGTATATAAATTAATCATGGGAAATATAGGTTGGACAGGCATAATTATAATCGCAATTTTAATAGTCATCCTTTTTGGCAAAGGAAAAATTTCAAGTATTATGGGAGATCTTGCTAAAGGAATTAAAAGTTTCAAAAAAGGTATGTCTGATGAAAATTCCTCTGAAAATAACGATCCCAATAATAATTCAGATAACTCAAATTCTGAAAATAAATAACCTCATATGCCGCAAATAGGTTGGTTAGAGATTTTAACTATAGTTATAATTGCTATATTGGTATTAGGACCAAAGGAATTTCCAATTGCTTTAAAAAAAATAGGTTCTTATTTTGGTAAATTAAAAAATACACTAAGTAGTTTTCAAAGAGAAGTAAATTCAGCAACAGATAAAATTAATATTGAAAATGATTTAAATAATCAAACAGATATTAAAAAGAACGATAATAAAGAAAAAGATAATGAGTGATAATAATTCTTTTACAAGTCACTTTGCCGAATTACGATCAAGGCTTATTAAATCAATCATATTCATTTTAATTATATTTATTATATCATACACATTCGCCGAACATATTTACTCTTTTCTTGTTAATCCTTATGCTGAAGCTGTAAAAGATGACTCAACATCTAGACGATTAATTTTTACAGCTTTACACGAAACTTTTATTACTTATTTAAAAGTAGCTTTTTTTGCTGCTATTTTTTTAGGAAGCCCTGTTTTACTTATTCAAATTTATAAGTTTATAGCACCCGGCTTATATAAAAACGAAAAAAAAGCTTTGCTACCTTATTTGATTTCAACCCCAATACTTTTTTTGTTTGGAGGGATGCTCGTTTATTATTTAGTTATGCCTTTGGCCATAAAATTTTTTTTATCGTTTGAGACAATGGGATCAAACACAAGTTTACCAATTCAATTAGAAGCTAAAGTTAATGAATACTTATCATTGATAATGAGACTAATTTTTGCCTTTGGAATTAGTTTTCAATTACCTATTTTATTAAATCTATTGGCAAGAATTGGTGTAGTAAATTCTAAATATCTTAAAAATACAAGAAGATATGTAATTGTAATTATTTTTACTTTAGCTGCTATTTTAACACCGCCAGATCCAATTACACAAGTAGGTCTAGCAATACCTCTACTATTACTCTACGAATTATCTATAATAACAGTTCGATTCACAGAAAAAAAAAATAAAAAAGAAATTTAGAGGATGCATAATTTAAAAGATTTAAGAAATAATTTAGAAAAATTTAAAAAAAAATTTAAAGATCGAAATTTAGATTTTAACATAAGTATTTTCAGTGATAAAGATAATTTAAATAGAGATTTAATTATAAAAAAAGAGAAATTAGAACAAGAAAAAAAATCTTTATCAAAATCAAAAGATAAATCTAATTTTGAAAAATCGAAAAAAATTTCTAAAGAAATTTCAGATTTAATAAAAAAGCAAATTATTAGCCAAAATGAATTAGATGAAATTATTTTTTCCCTTCCTAATGTAGCTCACGATGATGTTCCAATTGGTAAAGATGAAAAATTTAACAAAATAATTAGGAAAGAAGGTGTTGTAAAAAAATTTTCTTTTAAATCAAAGTCTCATGTTGAACTTGGAGCTAAAAATAAAAACATTGATTTTGACACTTCTATTAAATTATCAGGATCAAGATTTGTAGTTTTAAGAGATAAATTTGCTTTATTAGAAAGAGCGCTTATAAATTTTATGTTGGACACTCATGTAAATGAATTTAAATATACTGAAATTTCACCTCCATTGATAGTTAACGAAGACGTAATGTTTGGAACAGGCCAACTTCCTAAATTTGAAGAAGATCAGTTTGAAATTAAATTTGATAAATCTGAACAAAGAAAATTCTTGATACCTACAGCAGAAGTGGTTTTAACTAATCTAGTAAGAAAATCAATAATTGAAAAAAACCAATTGCCAAAAAGATTTGTGGCCTCAACTCCATGTTTTAGAAAAGAAGCGGGTAGTTATGGTAAAGACACAAAGGGAATGATAAGGCAACATCAATTTTATAAAGTTGAGTTAGTAAGTATTGTTGAACCAAATAAATGTCTAGATGAATTAGATAGAATGCTGAACAGCGCTGAGTCTATTCTAAAAAAATTAAAAATACCTTACCAAATTGTATTACTCTCCTCGGGAGATATGGGTTTTAGTGCCGAAAAAACTTATGACATAGAAGCATGGATTCCATCAGAAAATAAATATAGAGAAATTTCTAGTTGTTCATCTTGTAGCTCTTTCCAAGCTAGAAGAATGGGAGCTAAATATAAATCAGATAGCGGAAACGAATTTGTGGGAACATTAAATGGATCTGGGTTGGCTGTAGGAAGATTAATGATTGCTTTATTAGAAAACAATCAAAATGAAGATGGTTCAATTAATATCCCAAATGTATTAAAAAAATACATGAATAATCTGGAAAAAATTTAAATATAATTTGCTTGTTTATCTAAAGTTTTTAATATAATTGTTCTTCCATGAGTGGACAAGGAATTGCACAATTTATACCATTAATACTAATTTTTATTATATTTTATTTCTTTTTAATTAGGCCTCAGCAAAAAAGAGTAAAAGACCATAAAATAATGGTTGAGTCTTTAAAAAGGGGCGATGAAGTAATCACTTCAGGCGGTATAATTGGTGTTGTTGATCGTGTTATGGAAGATGATCGTATTGAAGTTACTATTAGTGAAAATACCAAGGTTCAAATAATAAGATCCACGGTAACGAGTTTGCTTAAAAAAGAAGAAGTTAAAAAATAACTTTTTTTCGTGTTAAACTTTTCTAAAATAAACGTCTTAATCATCTATCTTATATTTTTATTCATAGCCTTTTTCTCAATTTTAAATTTTCAAACTGAAAATGATCAATTTATAAAAAAGAAGATAAATTTAGGATTAGATTTACAGGGCGGCTCCTATTTGCTGTTAGAAATTAATTCAGATAGTCTAGTAAAGGAAAAGATTCAATCTAAAGTTATACCTATAAAAAAATTGCTTAAAGATAATGAAATTAATTATAAAAATTTTAAAATTAATGAAAAAATATTATCTTTATCAATAGATGATATTGAAAAATTTGATTTACTATTTAATGCTAGGAAAGATAACATAGTAAATCCTTATATTGATAATTACAGATCTTATGAATTAGAATATAAAAAAACTGATGATAATCAAATTGAAATATTTATCTCAAAATTTGGTTTACTTACTATTAACAATTCGGCTTTAAAACAATCAATTGAAATTGTAAGAAGACGAATTGATGATGTAGGAACAAAAGAACCCACGATTCTTCAAAGAGGTGAAAAAAGAATACTAGTAGAGTTACCTGGATTAAAGGATCCTGAAAGAATAAAAACTTTATTAGGAAAAACAGCCCAATTAAATTTTAGACTAGTTTCAGACAATAATGAATTTGGTACTGATGAACTTGTTTCTGAAAATGGTGAAAATCTTAGAGTCAGTAAGAGAATAATAATGAGTGGTGAAAATCTTATTGATGCTCAACCTAGTATACAGAATCAAAATAATGAACCTACTGTATCATTTACATTAGACAGATTAGGTGCACAAAAGTTTGGTAGAGCGACCACAGACCATGTTGGAAAAAGATTAGCAATAGTTCTTGATGGTGAAATAGTAAGCGCTCCAAATATTAATGAACCTATTACCTCAGGAAATGGAATGATTTCTGGTAATTTCTCATTTCAAGAAGCAACTGATTTAGCCCTATTGCTTCGGTCTGGAGCTTTACCAACACCATTGATTGTCGTTGAAGAAAGGACAGTAGGTCCAGATTTAGGAGAGGACTCAATTAAATCAGGTATAATATCGTTATTAGTAGGCTTTATCTTAGTTATTTTATTTATGCTTTATAAGTACAAAGTTTTTGGACTTATTGCTAATACAGCACTTATTGCAAATCTATTAATGTTAATTGGAGTACTAACAATTTTAGAGGCGACACTTACTTTACCTGGTATAGCAGGTATAATTTTAACTGTAGGTATGGCCGTAGATGCTAATGTTTTAATTTTTGAAAGAATAAGAGAGGAATTAAAAACAGAAAAATCAATTATTCATGCTTTTGACTCCGGTTATTCAAGAGCCAAAATAACAGTTCTAGATGCAAATATTACAACCTTAATTGCCGCTATCATTTTATTTGCTTTCGGATCTGGTCCGGTAAAAGGTTTTGCCATTACATTGGGAATAGGAATTATTACAACTCTTTTTACAGCATATTTTTTAGCAAGACATCTTACTTCTTTAATAGTTTTAAACACTAAAAATAAAGAAATTAAAATTTAATGACTAATTATAATTTTTCATCGAAGTTTAAATACGCAAATATTTTTTCAGCGAGCCTATTTTTTATAAGCATTATCTTAATAGCATTTAAAGGATTAAATTATGGTATCGACTTTAAGGGAGGAACTCTTATTGAACTAAGATCTTCTAATATTGAAGCTTCTTCAATTAGAGACGTTCTTAGAAATATGGATTTAGGTGATGTTAATGTCAAAAAATTCGGTAAAGAAGGGGATTTTTTAATTAAAGTCGAACAACAAGGTGATAATAACAAGCTCATTCCAGAAATAAAAAAGAATTTATCAAACAATTTAAATTCTGAAGTAAATTTTAGACGTGTAGAAAATGTTGGTCCAAAAGTAAGTGCTGAACTATTACAATCTGGAATAATTGCTATTTCTCTTTCTTTAGCAGCTATGCTTTTTTACATTTGGGTAAGGTTTGAGTGGCAATTTAGTATTGGATCTATTGTAGCGATATTTCATGATGTAATAATAACACTCGGCATTTTTTCGCTTCTATCTTTAGAAATAAATCTATCAATTATTGCAGCGGTACTTACTATAGTTGGTTATTCGATGAATGATACTGTTGTTATCTACGATAGGATAAGAGAAAATCTTGGTAAGTTTCATAAATTACACATTACTGATATTGCGAATTTGTCAATCAATGAAACTTTAGCACGTACAATTATTACATCTGTGACTACTTTGCTTGCACTATTTTCAATATTTATTTTAGGTGGTGAAATTTTAAGAGGATTTTCTTTTGCAATGATATTGGGTGTACTGATCGGTACTTACTCATCCATATTTGTTGCTTCACCAATTTTGAAATTTTTTAAAGTTAGTTATAAAACTATTGAAAAAGAAGAAGAGCGAATAGTACCCTAAAATTAGTATAGATTTTGAGCTGCAACCATAGATAATAACATTGGTAAAGAAAGAAGTGTATTTGTTCTTGAAAACAACATTGCTGTTTTAGCAGAAGTAGCCTTATTCTCTGGAGTACATTCAACTATTCCAAGCGCTTTTTTTTGGTTTGGCCAAATTACAAACCAAACGTTGTAAGCCATTATCAATCCTAGCCACATTCCAATTCCTATAGCCGTGTTTTTTCCTCCAGAACCATCTAGTCCTAGTATCATTGCGCTATGAACGTATCCATTAACCCATGCTAAAATTAATCCTGATAGAACTGTTATAGCAGCCGCCCATCTAAAGTAAAATAGTGCTGCCGGAGCAATAACTTTCCCTATCGCTGGTTTTTGTTCATCAGGAATTTTTGACATGTTAGGGATTTGAACAAAATTAAAGTACCATAACAAACCAATCCACATTACTGCTACAACAACGTGAATAAACCTAAACAACCAGCTCCAAAATGAAGTATCAAAGGCAAAGCCATCACCGAAAAAATGCAATCCTAAAAACAATAAGATAGCTAATCCAAGTGAAAGATGAATGGTTTTGGGAAGTGATTGAAGTATATTAGTCATGATTCATTATAACACAATTTCCAATATCAAGCAGTTTTTTTCATTGAATTTACTCCCATAATTTCTTTAATAAATTTGCCTGTATAGCTCTCTTTTATTGAAGAAACTTTTTCAGGGGTACCCTCAGCAATAATTTTTCCTCCATTTACACCTCCTTCAGGCCCCATATCGATTATATGATCAGCAGTTTTTATGACATCTAAATTATGTTCAATCACTACAACTGTGTTTCCTGTATTTGCAAAAGCTTGAAGAATTTCAAGTAGCTTTTTAATATCATGAGAATGCAATCCTGTTGTTGGTTCGTCTAATATGTATAGTGTTCTTCCAGTAGGTCTTTTTGATAGTTCTTTTGCAAGTTTTATTCTTTGAGCCTCACCACCTGATAATGTAGTAGCTTGCTGACCAATTTTCATATAGCCGAGCCCTACATGTTTTAAAGTGATCAATTTTGATCGTATGGTTTGTATATTTTCAAAAAATTCACATCCTTCATCTACGGTCATATCAAGTATATCTGCAATATTTTTATTCTTAAACCTTATTTCTAACGTTTCTCTATTGTATCTTGCTCCCTTGCAAGTATCACAAGGAATAAATACATCAGGTAAAAAGTGCATCTCATATGTTATTACACCATCTCCTTCACATGTTTCGCATCTTCCACCTTTTACATTGAAAGAATATCTACCGACTTTATACCCTCTAGCTTTAGATTCTGGTAACCCTGCAAACCAATCTCTAATTGGACCAAAAGCACCGGTATAGGTAGCGGGATTAGATCTTGGTGTTCTTCCAATTGGTGATTGATCTATATCTATTATTTTATCAATTAATTCAGTTCCTTTAAAACCAGTAAAAGCCTTTGGAACTTTACGACTTTTATTTTTATTTAGCATTAAATTAAATGCATTATATAAAGTATGTAAAATTAAAGTTGATTTACCACTGCCTGACACTCCTGTAACGCAAGTAAAAGTTCCAACTGGTATTTTAAGATTAACTTTTTTTAAATTATTTCCACTAGCACCACTAATTTCAATAAATCTTCCATTCTTTGCTGTCCTTCTTTTTTTTGGTATTGGAATGAATTTTTTTCCAGATAAATAATCTCCTGTTATGCTTTTGGGATTAGATATAATTTCTTTTACAGTACCATCTGCAACAATTTGCCCTCCGTTCATGCCAGCTTCTGGCCCAATATCTACAATATGATCTGAATTTTCCATTGTCTCAATATCGTGTTCAACCACTATTACAGTATTGCCAAGATCTCTTAGTTTTTTTAAAGCTTTAATTAATTTTTTATTATCTCTTTGGTGCAATCCGATAGAGGGTTCATCTAACACATATAATACACCAGTAAGCCCAGAACCAATTTGAGAAGCTAATCTAATTCTCTGAGCTTCTCCTCCTGATAAAGTCCCTGATTCTCTTGACAAAGTTAAGTAGTTTAAACCAACGTTTAATAGAAAGTTTAATCTTTCATTGATTTCTTTCAATATATGCTGAGCTATCTTATTTTCTCTTTCAGTTAATACATTTTGTAAGTTTTCAAACCATTTTTGTGCTTCATCAATTGATTTTTCTGTAATTTCACTTATGTTTAAAGAATTTATTTTTACACAAAGAGCCTCATCTTTAAGCCTCATTCCTTTACATTTTTCACAATCTGTTTCACTTTGATATTGTGATATTTCTTCTCTTTTCCATTCACTATCTGTTTCTAAGTAACGTCTTTCGAGATTATTAACTACTCCTTCAAATGTTTTTTTAGTTGTGTAGGCTTCATATCCGTCATCATATGAAAATTTTATTTCTTCTTCGTCCGACCCGTATAAAATAACTTCCTGAATTTTTTTTGGAATTTTTCGCCATGGATCATCCATAGAAATTTTATAATGTTTAGCGATTGATGCTAAGGTTTGTGCATAATAAAGAGAAGTAGACTTGGCCCACGGTTCAATAGCTCCTTCTTGAAGATTTTTTTTGGGGTCAGGAACAACCAAATTTGGATCTACATTAAGATTATGGCCTATCCCTTCACACTCTTCGCATGCCCCATAAGGAGAATTGAATGAAAAAAGCCTCGGTTCAATTTCTTCAATTGTGAAGCCACTTTCTGGGCATGAAAATTTTGAAGAAAAAGTTATAGTTTCCCGTTTTCTAAATTTTTTAGGTAATGTTTCATTCTCATATTCTACCACAAGCAATCCGTTAGAGAGGTTTACAGCTGTTTCAACACTGTCAGCAAGCCTATTACCAATATTAGAATTTAAAATTACTCTGTCTACAATTATAGAAATTTCGTGTTTTAGTTTTTTATTTAAATTTGGAAACTCATCTATATTTAGATATTTTCCATCTACCTTAATCTTTGTAAAACCTCTTTTTTTGTAATTTAAAATTTCTTTTTTATATTCGCCTTTTCTTCCTCTTACTATAGGAGCAAGGAGATATATTGTGCTATCTTTTGGCAGCTTGTTTATTTTATCAACCATTTCACTTATTGGCTGTGAAACAATAGGCTTACCAGTAAATGGTGAATATGGAATTCCGACCCTAGCAAAAAGAACTCTCATATAATCGTAGATTTCAGTAACTGTTGCAACTGTAGATCTTGGATTTTTAGAAGTATTTTTTTGTTCTATTGATATAGCAGGACTTAAACCCTCAATAAAATCCACTTTAGGCTTTTTCATCTTATCTAGGAATTGTCTTGCGTAAGAAGATAAACTTTCCACATATCTTCTTTGACCTTCAGCATATATTGTGTCGAAAGCTAAAGATGATTTTCCTGATCCAGATAGACCGGTAATTACAACTAACTTCTCTTTTGGGATCTCAAGAGAAACATTTTTAAGGTTGTGTTCTTTAGCGCCTTTTACAACGATTTTTTTCAACATATTTTTTCTTTAAAGTAACATACACCTTATAATTATTTGTTAATTATGATATAAATTACTACTTTTTATAAATAAATAATCAAAATTTATTCAAAATTATTATGGCTGGTAGTTTAAATAAAGTACAATTAATAGGTCGTTTAGGCGCAGACCCTGAAATAAAGCAAATGGTTAACGGAAAAAGTGTTGCCAGGCTTAGTATTGCAACAAGTCAAAGCTGGAAAGATAAATCAAGTGGAGAGAGAAAAGAGAAAACTGAGTGGCACAGAGTGGTAATATTTAATGAGGGTTTAGTTAATGTCGTTCAGCAATATGTTAAAAAAGGTGCTAACGTATATGTTGAAGGCCAATTAAGCACTAGAAAATGGAAAGACGAAGCTACTGGTCAAGATAAATATTCAACAGAAATTGTTCTTCAAGGATATAACTCTAGTTTAACTATGTTAGACAGCAGGGGCAGTAATGGTAATTCAAATCTTGTCTCAGAGAACAAAAGTTCACTGCCTAACGAAAAACTAAATCAAGATAGTTCTGATTTAGATGATGAAATTCCTTTCTAAAATTTCATGGATAAAAATACTGTAGAGAATAATAAAACTTTTAAACCTATTTTTGTTCAAGATGAAATGAGTTCATCTTATCTTTCATACGCTATGAGCGTAATAGTAAGCAGGGCTCTCCCAGATGTTAGAGATGGATTAAAACCTGTACACAGAAGAATTATTTACGCAATGTATAAAGGAGGCTATGATTGGTCAAAACCTTTTAGAAAATCAGCTAGAATAGTTGGTGATGTAATCGGTAAATATCACCCGCATGGAGATCAATCTGTTTATGATGCTTTAGTAAGACTGGTTCAAGATTTTTCAATGAGCGTTCCACTTATTACAGGGCAGGGTAATTTTGGCTCGATTGATGGTGACCCTCCAGCTGCTATGAGATACACTGAAACAAAATTGGGCAAAATTGCACAATTTTTAACTGAAGATTTAGAAAAAAATACTGTTAATTACAGAAGTAACTATGATGAAACTGAAAAAGAACCTGAAGTTTTACCTTCGCAATATCCAAATATATTAGTCAATGGAGCAGGCGGTATCGCTGTTGGTATGGCTACAAGTATTCCTCCTCATAATTTAGGTGAAATTATTAATGGAACAATTGCTTATATTAATAATAAAGATATTACGATTGCACAATTAATGAAACATGTTCCAGGTCCAGACTTTCCAACAGGTGGAATTATAATTGGAAAAGATATTATAAAACAGGGTTACAACAAAGGAAGAGGATCATTTAAAATCAGAGGTGAAATTGATTTAGAAGAAAAAAAAGGTGGTAGAGAAACATTAATAATAAAGTCCATTCCTTATCAGGTTAATAAATCAATTTTAATTGAAAAAATTGCTCAACTCGTAAGAGACAAAAAAATTGAAGGAATAAGAGATATTAGAGATGAGTCTAATCGTGAAGGTATTCGTGTAGTGATAGAATTGAGAAAAAGTATAGAACCCGAAACTATCAGAAGACAGTTGTATAAACTTACAAATATAGAGAGCTCATTTGGATTTAATACTTTAGCTATAGTTAACAATAAACCTAAGATTTTAAATTTAAAAGAATTTATTTCTGAATTTTTAAAATTTAGAGAAGACACTGTAATTAAAAGAGTAAAATTCGATTTAAAAAAAGCTGAGGAAAGAGCACATATATTAATTGGTTTAGCTACAGCAGTAGAAAATATTGATGAAATAATAAAAATTATAAAAAACTCAAAAGACTCCGACACTGCTAAAAAAAATCTTTTATTAAAAAAGTGGAAAATTAAAAAAAGTATAAAATTAATTTCTTTGATCGAAAAGAAAAAAAATATAACTAGTTATTCTTTATCCAACGATCAAGTTAACGCTATTTTAGAATTGAGATTGCAAAAACTTACAGCGTATGGAATAGGAGAAATCGAAAATGAAATAAATAAATTGGCTCAATTGATTGTAGAGTATAACAAAATTATAAACTCTAAAAAAACTCTATATAAACTAATTATTGAAGAATTAGAAAATATCAAAGATAAATTTTCTGGACCAAGGAAGACTAAAATTATTGATGCAGTTCTAAATTACAATATAGAAGAAACTATTCAAAAAGAGTCTGTGGTTATAAGCATTACAAACCAAGGTTATATAAAACGTAGTCCTCTTAGTTCATTAAAAGCGCAAAAGAGAGGCGGGAAAGGTAAAACAGGTATTTCAACTAGAGAGGAAGATTTTGTAGTTCAAATATTTACTGCTAATACTCACACACCAGTTTTATTTTTTTCAACTCAAGGATTAGTTTATAAAATTAAAGCTCATAAAATACCTGAAGGCACTGCAGCATCTAAAGGAAAGTCAATATTTAATATTTTACCACTTAAAAGCCATCATTCCATAAGTTCAATTATGCCTTTACCAGAAGATGAAAGTGAATGGAAAAGTCTGATGGTGGTTTTCGCCACAGCAAAAGGAAATATAAGAAAAAATACTCTTGAGGATTTTGTAAATATAAATAATAGCGGAAAAATCGCAATGAAATTAGATCAAGATGATAGAATTATAGGTGTTAAAATTTGCAGAGAAGACCAAGACATTTTGCTAAGCAGTCAATTTGGTAAATGTATTAGATTTAAATCTAAAAAATTAAGATTATTTAAAGGAAGAGCATCTAAAGGAATTAAAGGCATTCAATTGAGTGATAAAGATAAAGTTATATCTGTATCTATATTAGATAATAGTAAGATAGACTCGAAAACCATTAGCAGGGATAAGAAAATTAAAAATGCAGTAGATAAATTTATTTTATCAGTTTCAGAAAATGGATACGGTAAAAGATCTTCTTATTTGGACTACAGAGTTACTAATAGGGGCGGCAAAGGAATTATAGGTATTATTAATTCTCCTCGAAACGGAAATATATCATCATCTTTAGTTGTCAGTGAGTCCGATGAAATTATTTTATCAACTGATAAAGGTAGCATTATGCGCTGCGCTGTAAAAGAAATTAGAGTTGCTGGTCGTAACACTCAAGGTGTAAGAATAAAAAAATTATCTGGCAGTGAAAAGGTTGTTTCCGTGATTAAAATTGAGGACAATATACAATAAAATGAATACAGCTATTTACCCAGGTACTTTTGACCCAATTACTTACGGTCATATAGATGTAATTAAAAAGTCTTTAAATGTCTTTGATAGAGTAATCGTTGCTACAACGGATAACATAAATAAAAATTACCATTTTTCTATTGATGACAGACTAAGTATTATTCACAATTCACTTTTCAAAGATTTAAGATTAAGTAAAAATAAAATTAAAGTTATTTCTTTTGACGATCTTACTATTGATTTATGCAAAAAATATAAAGCAAGCACAATCATAAGAGGTTTAAGAGCAGTATCCGATTTTGAGTACGAATTTCAACTTGCTGGAATGAATAAAAAGCTAAATTCTAAAATTGAAACAATGTTTTTGATGTCAGATGTTGAAAATCAAATTATTTCCTCAAAATTTGTTAAAGAAATTGCGAGTTTAGGAGGAAATATTGATAGATTTGTAACAAGATCAACAGTTAAATTGCTTAAAAATAAAATTTAATGAAAAGAATTATCTATTTATTTATCTTGTTTTTTAGTTTAATAAATACAAATATTTTCGCTCAAAACAATCTTATGATTTTAAAATTAACTTATGGAAATGTTGAAATAGAACTTTATCCGGAAAAAGCTCCTAATCACGTAAAAAGATTTAAAGAATTAGCTAATAGTGGAAAATATGACGGTGTTGTTTTTCACAGAGTAATAGATGGATTTATGGCTCAAACAGGCGATGTGAAATTTGGGAATTCAAATAATTCAGAATTTAACTTATCACTTGCAGGCACTGGCGGTTCAGATTTACCAAATTTAAAAGCAGAGTTTACTGATATTGCTCACACTAGAGGAGTTCTTTCAGCCGCTCGATCAGCCGATCCAGATAGCGCTAATAGCCAATTCTTTATTTGTTTTGACTCAGCACCTCATTTGGACAGACAGTATTCAGCTTTTGGAAAAGTAATTAAAGGAATGGAATTTGTAGACATGATTAAAAAAGGTGATCCTAATAGCGGTTCTGTTCCAGACCCTGATAAAATAATTTCTATTAAATCAAAATAATATTTAATGCTAAGTAAAGAATTTTCATTCGAGTTGATTACTCAGGATGATAAAGCTAGACTTGGAAAAATATACACATCAAGAGGAATTATAGATACACCAGCATTTATGCCTGTTGGAACTCAAGGCACTGTTAAAGGAGTTTTCACAGATGATATTTTAAAAACAAATACACAAATAATATTAGGTAACACTTATCATTTGCTATTAAGACCTGGAATTGAAACATTAGAAAAATTTAATGGTCTTCATAAATTTATGAACTGGGAAAAACCAATTTTAACCGATTCTGGCGGGTATCAGATCATGTCTTTGTCAAAATTTAATAAAATAGATTTAAAAATAGGAGCTATTTTTAATTCTCATTTAGATGGGAAAAAAATAATTCTAAGTCCAGAAAAAAGCATTCAGGTACAAAAATCTATAAATTCTGATATTATTATGGTTTTAGATGAGTGTCCTAAATTAACAGCAGATAAAAAAATTTTATCTAAAGCAATTGATGTTTCAACTAATTGGGCAAAGAGAAGTAAAACAGAATTCGGTAATAATAAATCAAAAGCCTTATTTGGTATTGCACAAGGTGGTCTATTTAAAGATTTAAGAATTGACAGCATTGAAAGACTAATAGAGATTAATTTTAATGGTTATGCGATGGGTGGATTAGCTGTTGGTGAAAAACAGTGCGACATGTTTAAAATTTTGAACGAAACTTCAGATTATCTTCCAAAAGACAAACCCAGATACCTTATGGGCGTTGGTACACCTTCAGACATATTAGGAGCTGTTAATGAGGGTATAGACATGTTCGACTGCGTAATGCCTACAAGATCAGGCAGGACAGGTTTAGCATTTACTTGGCAAGGTAAGATTAATTTAAAAAACTCCAAATATCAAAATGATAAATCACCTTTAGATGAAAGCTGTGAAATAAGGGGATTGAACAAATATTCAAAAAGTTATTTGAACCATCTTATTAAATCCAATGAAATGATGGCATCAATGCTAATTTCTTTACATAATATATATTTTTATCAACAATTTATGCGCGAAATTCGAAAGAATATTCAGAATGGCACATTCCAATTATTTTATAAAAAATATATAAATAATTTCGATTAATTATTTGAATTTTATTAGATTAGTATATAAAAGATCATATTTTAAGGGCCCTTAGCTCAGTTGGTAGAGCACCTCCCTTTTAAGGAGGGTGTCGATGGTTCGAGTCCATCAGGGCTCACCAATAATTAAATTTTCATTGGTGGATACTTAATCATAACTTCGTTAATCCAATTATTTAAATTTTCAATTCTTTTTTTACTACTTGGATGTGTGCTTAGAAATAC
>Ga0315315_10002620_pt1 | contig 16472 bp, 9 predicted proteins | sample M140m3416metaG_FD_203699 | JGI IMG/M metagenome (GOLD analysis project Ga0315315, IMG submission 203699) | Ammonia-oxidizing marine archaeal communities from Monterey Bay, California, United States - M1 40m 3416 | ecosystem: Environmental > Aquatic > Marine > Intertidal zone | place: USA... | reverse complement strand
CGGCATCAGCGTTCCCAAAAAGTACCAAACCACCAAAGCGTCCATTTCCACCGCGCTCAGCGGAATGCAAATGGAAGAGGGAACCAATGGCATTGTGATTTACCGCGTCAAAGGATGGGACTATCCGGCATTGGTCAAGACCTATGAAGAGGCGGCGAAGCGCTGCCGGGATCATCATGTTCCTGTTTTGGTCCATGTCGAGGAGGTTACGCAGCCACAAGGCCATAGTACTTCGGGCTCTCACGAGCGCTACAAATCCGAGGAACGGATGGCGTGGGCCAAGGAGTATGATTGCATTGGGCAATTTGAAAAATTCTTGCTCCTTGAAGGCGCGGTCCAGCAAGAAGAATTGGATGGCATCCGAAAGGCAGTGAAAAAAGAAGTGCGCCAGGAACAAAAAGCCGCTTGGGCAGATCTTCGGTCGTCATTTGACAATGAGCAGCAAGAGGTAATAGCCCTTATTGCCGCGGTGAGCGGCTCAGATTCCGCCGAAATAGCATCCTTGGAAAATGGCATTTTTCCCGGTAGGGCGGAATTTCATGCAGCTGCGCGGCGAACGATACAAAGCGCGGGTCGAAAACGAACTCCTGCCCTTGAGGCACTGATCCGCTGGTCGGAAGCTTATGGCCGTGAAAACCAAGATCGCTATGCCCGGCATTTGTACAGCGAAGATGAGGATTCGGCTTTGGATGTGCCGGTTGTTCGTCCGGAATATTCGGACAGCGGAGACCACGCGGATGGCCGGCAAATTTTGCAGCAAAATTTTGAGGCGCTTTTCGAGAAATACCCGGAATTGGTCACGTTTGGAGAAGATACAGGTGGAATTGGAGGGGTGAATCAGTCCATGGAGGGCATGCAGGAAAAGTTTGGTGAGGTGCGGGTATCAGACACAGGGATTCGGGAGTGCACCATTGCTGGGCAGGGAATCGGACTCGCGCTGCGGGGATTCCGACCCATCGCAGAGATTCAATATTTGGATTACCTGTATTATGCGCTGCAAATTCTGCGCGATGATGCAGCGACGGTGCGCTATCGAACTGCGGGTGGTCAAAAAGCACCGGTCATCATTCGAACAAGAGGGCATCGATTGGAAGGCATTTGGCACAGCGGTTCGCCGATGGGCGCGATCATTCATTCGCTCCGGGGCATGCATGTCTGTGTCCCACGCAATATGACTGAGGCTGCGGGCATGTATAACACCCTTTTGCAAGCAGAGGAACCGGCGCTTGTCGTGGAATGCTTGAACGGGTATCGCACCAAGGAGCAAGTGCCTACGAACATGGGGGAATTTACCGTGCCTCTGGGGATTCCAGAAGTGATCAAAACGGGCCAGGACATCACGGTCGTTTCGTACGGCTCCACATTGAACATCGCCGCTGCGGCGGTGGAGCGATTGCAACAGGATGGAATCCACATTGAATTGATTGACGCACGCACCTTGCTGCCATTTGACAACCAAAACGTATGCGCCGCCTCCGTCGGTAAAACCAACCGGCTTTTGGTCGTAGATGAAGATGTCCCAGGTGGCGCTAGTGCCTACATCATGGAAGATATTCTGAATCGCCAAGGGGGGTGGAAGTGCCTCGATGTAGCTCCGAAAACCATTGCTGCTCAACCCCACTTGCCTCCATACGGAACCGACGGTGATTATTACGCCAAGCCGAATGCAGAGGACATCTATGAGACGGTGCTGGGCATGATGGCAGAAGCAGAGCCCAACCGATTCCGATGATTCAAGAGGAATTTGAACTGAAAACAGAGTTCATCGACTTGCTGCAACTGCTGAAGGCCACGGGCTACGCAGCGACAGGAGGAGAAGCCAAGATGATGGTGGCGGATGGGTTGATTGCTGTCAATGGTGAGGCAGAACAGCGAAAGCGCCGAAAACTTCGGTCAGGAGATGAGGTGAACATCAATGGCGAAGTTTCCATTGCACTCATAGCCAAGGAGTAATGGCTGAGCTGGGTCAGAATGTTTGTAATTCTGACACGATTCTAGGGCTCCTATCAGGAATTTTTACGTTTCTTGGAACTTGATTCAAATTGCACGACCATGTTGAGATTCATTCCTTTTGTCCTTTTTGTTCTGGTTTCAAATGCTTTTTCAGCGCAAGAAATGCTCCGAGGCCGTGTGATTGACGGAGAACTGGGTGATCCTATTTTCTCCGCCAACGTGATTGTTGAAGGAACCACGCAGGGCGTTACGACCGATTTCGATGGGCAATTTTTATTGCCAGTGAGCCAATTTCCCGTGAATTTGCAAGTGAGTTTCATTGGGTATAGCCTCAAGAAAATCACCGTTCAAGACGCTTCAGAGCGCATAACGGTCAAATTGCTTCCCGATCAGGTTTTGATCGAAGCGGCTGAAGTCGTGGGGGATCGAATCAGCCAAAAGCAAAAGCAGGCGCCACTCACCGTAGAATCCATGGATGTGATTGCCATCAAAGAGGCGCCAAGCGGTTCTTTTTACGAAGGTTTGGGTAACCTCAAAGGGGTGGATGTGACCTCGGCGAGTTTGGGTTTTAAAATCATCAACACACGCGGATTCAACTCCACATCTCCTGTTCGGTCCTTGCAGCTCATCGATGGAATCGATAATCAAAGCCCAGGGCTCAACTTCTCGCTGGGGAACTTCCTCGGGGCATCGGAATTGGATGTGAGGAATGTGGACATTGTCGCTGGAGCGAGTTCTGCATTTTATGGTCCGGGTGCGTTCAATGGCGTTGTATCCATGGAAACCAAGTCCCCGTTTCAGTTCCCGGGAGTGACCGCTTCTCTGCGCGTCGGGGAGCGCGAATTGAATGAATTGGCCTTTCGATATGCGGATTACACAACGGATGACGAAGGGAATCCTGTTTTGGGTTTGAAGGTGAATGCATACCGGATGTCGGCATACGACTGGGAGGCGAATAATTATGATCCTGTTGACGGAGCAATTGTTGGAAGGGACAACGCGGGCCGATACGATGCCGTGAACATCTATGGCGATGAATACAAGCCGGTCTTTGATTATGCGGGAGATGGCAGCAGCAATGCCCGTGGTCTGGGAACTTTTTTCCGCACCGGATACAAAGAAGTTGACCTCGTCGATTACAACACCGAGAATTTGAAATTTAGTACGGCCCTTCATTGGCGACTGCAGCCGGAAGAGACCTATGAAAGTCCGGAACTCATCTATGGCTTCAATTCGGGATTTGGAACCACCGTGTACCAGGGTGATAACCGATTCAGCCTCCGTGACATCCAGTTCTACCAACACAAATTGGAGTTGCGCAAGCCTGGCAAGTGGTTCGTACGGGCGTACCGGACGAGTGAGGATGCCGGAAATTCATATGACCCGTACGCAACTGCATTGAAGTTACAGCAGGAAACCCGAGACGATTATCAATATTCCAAGGTCTACTACCGCTACTGGGTGGATAGCATCGCGCCGGGCATTTCGGAAACGTGGCCGAGTGGGGTATTGGAGTGGGTGGATGGCGTTCCCACTTATACCATCGATCAGGACAGCATCGATTACTGGTACGAGGTCAATGGTCAGAACCTATTTGACTGGCATGAGCAGGTCGAGGAATGGACCAATTCGGGATATGCCGGGCTCAATGATGTTGCCCAGAACCCAAATGGATATTTGCAGCCCGGTACACCAGAATTTGAATCGAAGTTCAATGCGTTGATCGCTGCCAAGAACAATGAAGGCGAGGGCGGGACTCGATTCTTTGATCAGTCCAGCTTGTCCCATGTCCATGGGGAGTACATCTTCAACCCACAGGGCCTTGAAGAAATTCGAGTGGGGGGAAATTTCAGGCGCTACACTCCTTGGAGCGATGGAACCATTTTCAGTGACACCACGAGCGAGCGCATCGTAAACCAAGAGGTTGGATTTTACACAGGAATCAAGCGGCGTTTCTTGGAAGATCGCTTGATTGGAACAGCGACAATTCGTGCGGACAAAAATCAAAATTTCGATTGGGTCTATTCGCCAGCAGCCTCCTTTGTCTTTTCCCCGCGTGAGCAGGATTACCTACGGATGAGTTTCAGTTCTGCATTGCGCAACCCAACATTAGCAGATCAATATTTGTGGTTGGATGTCGGTCCCGCAACTTTGGTTGGAAACTTGGAAGGAGCCGACAGCTTGATCACCATTAGCAGTTTCATCGACTTCCGAAACAGTGCAAATGCCGCGGCGGGTCAATATGGCTTGAATCGTGACACCCTTGTCTATTTTGACATCGATCCCATTCGGCCTGAGCGAGTGAAGACCTTTGAGGTAGGCTATCGCACAACCTTGGGCGAAAAGGTTTATGTGGATGCAGGCTATTATTTCAGTGTTTATGAAGACTTCATCGGCTACAACATCGGGCTCGATGCCCTTTTCATTGGAAACGAACAAGCACCCCGAGCGGTGGATGTTTATCGCTATGCGGCCAATTCTATAAATGAGGTTCAAACCCAGGGAGCCTCGATTGGCTTGAATTATTACCTGGACAACAACTTCATGCTTGCGGGAAATTACAGCTGGAACGAACTGGTCAAAACCGACGAGGACGATCCCATCATCCCAGCGTTCAACACACCGAAGCACAAGTACAATCTGAGCTTGACCGCGCGTGATTTGAAATTGAAAGGCAAATCAACGTGGGGGTTTGGCGTCAATTACAAATGGATTCAGGGCTTTGTTTTTGAAGGTTCTCCTCAATTCACGGGCTTTGTGCCAACCTACGATTTGCTGGATGCCCAAGTCAATGCAAACTTCAAAGAGCTGAATACTACGTTGAAGCTGGGAGGCTCGAATCTGTTGCAAAACATTCATGTCGAGGCCTATGGCGGTCCTTTTGTTGGGCGTATGCTCTATGCAAGCTTGCTCTATGAGTTCAATCACAAAAAGAACTGATTGGACTAAGAGCCTATCGAAACGCTCATTATTAGCGTCGAAGCACTTTATTTTACGCATGAATTTCGTTTCCAATGGACGGACTCAGCATTTTTTCACTACCTTACATCCGAAACTAAGACCATAACAGAGAACCAAATCTGATGAAAAAATTTCTATTCAGCGCGCTTGCAGCGTGCCTAGCTGTGTTGCAAACGCAAGCACAGACCCGTTACCTCGATGAGGTTTTTGACGACGTCACGGTTACATCCGACGTTGTCTATGGACAAAACATTACGGTCATTACGGCCCTCCAAGGTCTCCCTCCTATGATGGAGGATTTGAAACTCGACATTTACGAGCCGGCAGGCGATTCTGAAACGAATCGACCTCTGTTGCTCGCTTTCCACACGGGTAATTTCTTGCCTCCCTACGTTAATGGAGGTGCTTTGGGAACCAAAACAGACAATTACATCGTTGAGATGTGCACGCGTTATGCCAAAATGGGATACGTCGTGGCATCCGTTGACTACCGATTGGGTTGGAATCCACTTGCAGGAACGCAAGAGGAGCGAACCATCCAGTTGATTCAAGCGGCTTACCGTGGGGTCCAAGACAGCCGTACGGCCGTTCGCTTTTTCCGGATGACGGACGCTGAGTCGGGCAATCCATACGGCATTGATGGCGACAAGATCGGCATGATCGGCGACGGCACGGGTGGATACATCACCCTTGCTTCTTCCACCATCTCAGACTATAACGACATCATCGTGGACGACTTGGGCAATCCCATCTCTAAATTCTGGTACAACCCAGGCGATGGTTCGTACATCCCAATGGTAATCGAAGGAATCCATGGCGATGTCAACGCGACAACTGACACATACGCTCCCGAATCGGTTGGTGGCTTCCAACTCTGTGCTGCAAACCACGTTGGATACAGCTCAGACTTCAGTTTTCAAATGAATGCTGGCGGTGCCTTGGGCGATTTGAATTGGTTGGACGAAGGCGACATACCGATGGTTAGCTTCCAATGTCCTCACGATCCGTTTGCTCCTTACGAGACGTCAGTATTGGTCGTGCCTACGACCAACGAACCCGTCGTTGAGGTTTCTGGGGCCATGGACATTCATGAAGAAATCAATGGTTACGCAGCCAATAACAATGCAATCTTCGCCGATGCTGAATTGGATGATGCGGGTTCGCCGGCCAACTTGGGCTACGACGGATTGTTTCCTGTTTTGAATAGCTATGTAGATGGAAGCCCAACGGAGCCATTTGATAGCTCTCCTTGGCAGTGGTGGGATCAAGCTCCTGTAGCCGCCTACGACGAGGCCAATGGAACCAATATCCTTGCTACCCAATTGACGTTGAATCCAACAATGGGAGAAGAGGAAGCCATGGGATGGATTGAACAGATGATTGACTACAATACGCCGCGCATGGGCTTGGCGATGGGTGTGGTTACCGAGTCAACGATTGCCGGTGGAGTGCGATACATCGATGAGATTTTTGAGGACGTCACCGTTGAGGCTGGCGTAGTTTATGGAGAGAATATTACGGTCATTCCAGCTTTGCAAGGCATGCCGCCAATGGCTGAGAACTTGTTGATGGATGTCTACCAACCCGCAGGCGATTCGGAGACAGATCGTCCTGTGATCCTCTACTTCCACACGGGTAACTTCTTGCCACAATATGTCAATGGAAGTGCTGTAGGTACACGAACAGACAGCAGTGCGGTTGAAATCTGCAGCCGATTCGCTCGAATGGGCTACGTTGTAGCGTCGGTCGATTACCGATTGGGTTGGAATCCACTCGCAGGCACGCAGACTGAGCGAACGACTCAGCTGATTCAAGCCGCGTACAGGGGTGTTCAAGACAGCCGTACCGCGGTTCGTTATTTCCGCAAGTCGATCGCTGAAGACGGCAATCCATACGGGGTGAGCGGAGACAAGATTGCAATGTTTGGCGAGGGAACCGGTGGTTACATCACCTTGGCGTCCTCAACCATTTCGGATTACAACGATATCATCGTTGACGATGCAGGTAACCCAATCACAAAGTTTTGGTACGATCCAGGAGACGGTTCATACATTCCTGTTGTCATTGAAAGCATCCACGGAGATCCGAATGCGACAACAGATACATACGCGCCAGCATCAGTGGGTGGCTTCCAGTTGTGCATGGCCAACCACGTTGGATATTCCTCAGATTTCAACTTCCAAATGAACTTGGGAGGTGCGTTGGGTGACTTGAACTGGTTGGACGAGGGCGATATGCCAATGGTGAGCTTCCACGCTCCTCACGACCAATTTGCCCCCTACACTACGGGCGTTTTGATTGTTCCCACCACCAATGAACCGGTTGTAGAAGTTTCAGGTGCATTTGATGTGCACAGTGAAATCAATGGTTATGCTACCAATAACAATGCCTCGTTTGCAGAGATTGGTTTGGTTGATCCAGCGGCTGCCCTTGGCAACAACGGATGGGACGGTTTGTACCCAGTCATGAACAATTATGTAGACGGTGCGCCCACAGAGCCTTTTGATGGATCACCATGGCAGTGGTGGGATGTGGCAACGACCCAAATGGTGGACGAAGCCAACGGAACTAGCATCGCGGCGACACAGCTGACATTGAACCCAACCATGGGGCCAGAAGAGGCACTTCCGTGGATCGATATCATCCAGGATTACACGGCTCCTCGCTTGGCGGTGAGCATGCAGGTGGTAGATCTTGGACCCGGTTGCGACGATGAAGCAGCATGCAACTACAACGCACTTGCAACCACAAACGATGGCAGTTGTGTTTATGCGGAAGAGGGCTTCGATTGCGAAGGCAATTCTTTGGTGGTCTTCGGATGTACCAGTGCGATTGCTTGTAACTACAACGGAGCGGCGACAGATGACGACGGAAGCTGTGATTTCAATGAGTCAGAGACCATCATCACAGGTGCGGAATCTGTTTGGTTGGTCGGAGTTACCCTCACAGGAACGGAGAACGAAGCCTTTGCAGCTGACTGTGAAGCGAGCGGAAGTGTCAATCCGAACGTCGCATTGAACGGCGTGTTCTTGGGCGATGGAACGGACGGACCGATGAACTTCAGCAACATCACAGATCAAACTGGTGGTTTGCTCGCAGATTTGGTTGGTTTGGCAGGAGCTGCTTCCATCTCGTTCTGTGGTGATCTCATTCGCTTTGTGGATCCGATTTCAGGAGGCACAGTCATTTTGAGTGAGACCAATGGAGTATGGCAGTCTGCTGTTCCTATTATCGGAGCCAGCTACTTGTGGGTGGCCCCTATTTCTTCATTCAACATGGGATGCGGAGATCCGACGGCATGTGGATTTACAGACTTCTGTGACCTGAGCGTTGCGTGTGATTACACCGACACCGATGGCGATACCGTTTTGGATTGCCAAGAGGTTGTAGGTTGCCAAGACGACGCAGCGGATAACTACAACGAAAATGCGACGGATGAAGGAGACTGCAATTACAACGGTTGCACGGATGCATCGGCTCAGAACTACGAGGAAGGGGCCAATGTCGACGACGGAAGTTGTGCCTACTTGGTTTCTTTCCGTGTGAACATGTCCAACGAGGTGGTTGCGGATGCAGGAGTGCATCTGGCAGGAAGCTTCCAAGGATGGGATCCGGCTTCAATTTCAGTTCCTTTGGTCGGCTATGGCGTTCACGAAGTAGTGCTTCAATTGCAAATCGGTTCGTACGAGTACAAATTCATCAACGGCGATGCATGGGGTGCTGACGAGAGTGTGGGCGATTGTGGCAACGGAGGGAACCGCGTCATTGAGGTCACGGGTGATGTGCTGACTTCTGGTGCTTGTTTCAATAGTTGCGATCAATGCGATGGTTGCGCAGATCCAGCTTATGCGGAATACAATCCGTTCAATGTTACAGCGGACGGCTATTGCCTGAATGCAATCGCTGCGGGTTGTACCTATGAGGAAGCAGAGAACTATGACGCCGCAGCCAATATGGACGACGGATCATGTGAGTTCTCTTCTGCCGGAGATTGCCCAGGTGATTTGAACAATGATGGCTCCATTGGAACGCCTGATTTGCTCCAGTTCCTGTCCGTATTTGGAACGAGTTGCGAATAAGAACGAATAAGAACAAAGTCGAAAAAGGGATGCACGCAGGTGTGTCCCTTTTTTTGGCCTGATAATTGAATACTGAGAAAGGGAAATGTGAATTTGTCTCAATTTGAACGTTTCACGTTTTCATTTCCTCGAATCTGACTATCTTTATAACGAAATAAGAAAATTAGCTATGAAACAATTTTTGACTGCTTGCTTAATGATCGCTGGAGCGTTCACGTTAGCCATTGCGCAAGGACCGTCCATCTCATTGGACAAGGATGTTCATGATTACGGAACCATTTCACAAGGTGCCGATGGCGGTTGTGAATTCACGGTTACCAATGACGGAACGGAGCCTTTGATCATCTCACGTTGTAAAGGTTCATGCGGATGCACGGTGCCAAAATGTGAGAAGACGCCCATCATGCCTGGTGCTACATCAGCCATAAGCGTTCGGTACGATACCAAGCGAATCGGCCCAATCAACAAAAGCGTGACTATTACTTCCAATGCTTCCAATGAGCCTACGAAGGTGATCCGCATCAAAGGAAAGGTCGAAGCATCTGACATCAACAATGCGGGAGGAGCACCGGTAAAGCCGGCTTCAACCGGAGCACCCTTGAACAAGGAGTAATCTCCCAAGTCGAATTAGGCGAAGTCGCCATTTGAGAAGTCGTCCCTCTTCGTTGAGGAACGACTTCTTTTTTATGCCATTTTTGCATAGCACGAAACTTTGAAAGAACCGCCATGGAATTGCCTGCTCAGTATAACCCCAATGCTTCGGAGACGAAGTGGTACGCATTCTGGCTAGAGAATGGATTCTTTGAATCCAAGCCGGATGAACGTGAGCCCTATACCGTTGTGATTCCGCCACCCAATGTGACCGGTGTTCTTCACATGGGGCATATGCTGAATAATACGATCCAAGACGTCCTGGTGCGACGGGCTCGGATGTTGGGTAAGAATGCGTGTTGGGTGCCAGGAACCGATCATGCGTCCATCGCCACAGAAGCCAAAGTGGTCCGTCGGTTGCGTGAAAAGGGCATTAAAAAATCCGATTTAAGCCGAGATGAATTTTTGGGCCACGCATGGGACTGGACCCATGAACATGGGGGCATCATCCTCGATCAGCTTAAGAAATTGGGGGCGAGTTGTGATTGGTCGCGGACCCGTTTCACCATGGATGAAAAATATTACGATGGCGTCGTAGATACCTTCATCGATTTGTTCAACAAAGGCTTGATTTATCGTGGTGAGCGGATGGTGCACTGGGATCCAGTCGCGCAAACGGCTTTGAGCGACGAGGAGGTCATCCATACCGAAGAAAATGGAAAGCTCTACTACGTGCGCTATGAGGTGTTGGGGACTCACGGAGATTACCTCACGGTTGCCACGACCCGACCCGAAACTATCATGGGGGACACGGCGATTTGCATTCATCCCGAGGATGAGCGGTTCTTGCACTTGCATGGCAAGCGCGCTCGAGTGCCCATGACCGATCGCGATGTGCCCATTATTTTAGACGATTATGTCGATCGGGAATTTGGAACGGGTTGCCTCAAAGTGACGCCTGCTCACGACGTCAATGATAACGACTTGGGCCAAAAGCACGATTTGGAGAGCATTAATATTTTCAATCCAGACGGAACCCTCAACGAAGCCGGTGGTGCTTTGAATGGCATGGACCGATTCGATGCGCGGAAGGAGGTAGCGAAGGTGCTGGAGGATTCGAAACACCTCGTCAAGACGGAAGATTACACCAACAGCGTTGGTCGATCGGAACGGACAAATGCGGTCATTGAACCGCGATTGTCGTTGCAGTGGTTTTTGAAGATGAAGGGGCTTGCACAACCGGCGTTGGATCACGTGATGGATGGCACAATTGCCTTCCATCCGCCGAAGTTTAAGAACAGCTACCGCCATTGGATGGAGAATGTCAAGGACTGGTGTGTGAGTCGACAATTGTGGTGGGGGCACCGCATTCCTGCTTGGTTTTATGGCTATGGAGAATCGGATTTTGTGGTCGCAAAGACGGCGGAAGAAGCCATAGATGCGGCCCGTATCAAGTCTGGAAATGCCGAAATGACGATGGATGCATTGCATCAAGATGAGGATGTAATGGACACGTGGTTTAGCAGTTGGCTTTGGCCGATTCAGGTGTTTGATGGGTTAAAGACCGAGGAAGAAGTCAGTTATTATTACCCTACTGCGGACCTCGTTACCGCGCCAGAAATCATGTTTTTCTGGGTGGCACGGATGATCATTGCCGGTTATGAATACCGCGGTGAGGCGCCATTCAAAAATGTGTACTACACGGGGATTGTGCGGGACGAGCAGGGCCGAAAAATGTCGAAAAGTTTGGGCAACAGCCCGGATCCGATTGAACTCATGGAGAAATACGGTGCCGATGGCGTCCGTGTGGGTATGTTGCTCACTTCGCCTGCCGGAAATGACCTTCCCTTCGATGAGAAACTATGTGAGCAAGGCCGAAATTTCGCCAATAAGATTTGGAATGCTTTCCGACTGACCCAAGGCTGGGAAATAGACGAGGCACGGCCGCAAACTGCCTCATCTGCCGTTGCTGTTGAATGGATGGAAAGCAGAATCCAAGAGGTAGTTGAAGAATTAGAAGGGCAATTCGCTGAATTCCGATTGAGTGAGGCTTTGATGACGACTTACCGCTTGGTTTGGGATGATTTTTGCAGCTGGTACCTCGAATTGATCAAGCCGCCATATGGCGAGCCCATTGATCGTAAGACCATGGACACCACGGTCATTATTTTTGAAGACTTATTGAAGTTGTTGCATCCATTCATGCCATTTCTCACCGAAGAAATATGGCATTGGATACGGGACCGCTCGAACCCCAACGAAGCCATTTGCCTCGCTGCCTGGCCCACACAGAAAGCCAAGAATACAGATTTGCTTCAGGAATTTGTTCCTTTCCAACAGGCGGTCTCAGAGATTCGCACCATTCGCAAAAACAATCAGATTCCGCAACGCGAAGCGTTAGCGTTGAACATCCAAGAAGGAGCGGATTATCCGCTTGCGTTGGAATCAGCCTTGATCAAGCTTACCAACCTCAGTGGCGTGCAACGAGTCGATTCCAAGGTGCCCAATGCATTTGGCTTTGTCGTGGGAACGACGTCGTTTTTCGTGCCCTTCGGGGCAGCGGTGGATGTGGATGCAGAAAAAGCCAAAATCCAAAAGGAATTGGATCATTTGAGCGGCTTTCTGAAGAGTGTCCGTGGAAAGTTGTCCAATGAGCGCTTTGTTCAGAATGCTCCGGACAATGTGGTAGCGCTGGAACGAAAAAAAGAGTCGGATGCCTTGGCAAAACTCGAAGTGTTGCAGACGAAGTTGGCAGAATTGGGCTGACGTCGAACACCAGTGCGTTGGAGTTGTTTCATCTCCATGTGGAACCCATTCAAGTCTGACCCGCGCAAACGACTTCAAAAAAAACACGCGGCACTCCTCGCTGAAGCGCATCGCCTAAGTACTGTTGACCGCACCCGTTCGGATGCATTGGTAGCGGAGGCTGCTGCGGTGGAAGATGAACTCATCAACTTGCAAAAAGGAGAACAATGAGCACCCTCAAAACCATTGCCGTCGTTGGCGATTCGAAAGGGATTGGTGCTGCGCTTCGGGAACAACTCCTCGATGCTGGACACCGCGTTATCGGGGTCTCCCGCACGGGAGTCCAACGTCCAACCGGTGCCGCAGGAGATTACCAGAGCTTGGTTTTTGATGCCGTGGCCCATCCATGTGACTTGGGTGGCTTTGCCGATCAACTTGATGGAATTGCCTATTGCCCTGGAACCATTCGCTTGAAACCCATGAAAGGGCTGAAAAAGGAACATGCCCTGGAAGATTGGAATGTCAACGCTTGGGGAGCCGCCCAAACGCTGCAGACCAACTTTTCACTGCTTCAAAAGTCAAAGCAAGCATCGGTGGTGTTGTTCAGTACCGTGGCGGTTCAAACTGGAATGCCCTATCATGCCAGCATTGCCATGGCCAAAGGTGCTGTGGAGGGACTGACCCGATCGTTGGCGGCAGAGTGGTCGCCTCAAATACGAGTAAATGCCATCGCTCCCTCGTTGACCGATACACCGCTTGCAAGTGCCATGCTGAGCAGTGATGCAAAACAGGAGGCGTCGGCAGCTCGGCATCCATTGAACCGCGTGGGATCAGCAGACGAGATTGCTTCACTGGCCGCGTGGCTCCTCGGGGACGGTGCGGCCTTCACCACCGGTCAAGTGTTTCAAGCGGACGGCGGGATGAATGGCATTCGAAAATAACGGAACGCACGGATGAAGACCCTCAACGATTTGGACCTGGAGTTGATGCCGCAACGCAAGCGCGGGCGGTTGGTCAATAGCCTGAGTGGCTTCAAGAGTGCCAATCTTATTGGCACCGCCAATGGGGCCGGCAATCACAACCTCAGCATCGTCAGCTCTGCCGTTCATTTGGGCTCAGATCCCGCCCTGATTGGTGTGGTTTTTCGCCCCCCATCAGAACCGGAGCATGGCAGTCACACGTATTGGAACATCCGAGAAACCGGTGTTTTCACCATTAACCATGTGGGCCAAGATTTTTACAAGCGCGCGCACCAAGCCAGTGCCCGGTATCCCGAATCGTCCAGCGAATTTGATGAACTTGGCTTCACGCCCATCTACCGTTGTGGATTTGAGGCACCAGCAGTGGAAGAAGCTCCTGTGCGGTTGGGCTTGGAACGTGTGGATGAATGGAAAATCCCACAAAATGAATGCCGCTTTGTTGTGGGCCAGATTCGTTGGGTGGAATTCCCCGAAACGGCCTGGGCCAAAGATGGCTACTTGGACTTAGAAGGTCTCGGTGTCATCGCCTTGAGCTCTTTGGATGGCTATCACATCACCAAAAAGTTGAGTCGCCTCGCCTATGCAAAACCGGATCAAACAACACCGGAATGCGAGCCTGATTTCATGAAGGGATGGGAAGATGCTTGAAAATGAAATTTCAGCTAGAATTTCAACGAAATTAGCCGCATGAAAAGCAGCACAAACAATGGAACGTTGGAAACGTCACCACCGCAGGGTGGGGGTGGCTCCGATCGCACGCTGCTGCACCATGAGGTGGTTGCGGAGAATCCGAATGCACCTTGGTTGGTTTTCATCCATGGAGCAGGGGGCAGCATCCGCACGTGGAAGTTTCAGATAGAAGCTTTCGCCCCCCATTTTCGTCTTTTGCTCATTGACTTGCGGGATCACGGCTACAGCAAAGAAATCATGCCGGAATTCCCCGCTTACGATTTTGACATTGTGGCCAAAGACATTCTCGCGGTCATCGATCACTTAAACATTGGGAAGGCCCATTTCATGAGTTTGAGCATTGGCAGTGTCATTTTGCAAAAAATCGACATTGAAAGACCGCAGCTGGTCAATCGGATGATCATGGCAGGGGCCATTTTCGATGGCAGCCGTTTGATGCATTGGTTCGTCCATTCGGGCAAGCTTTTGTCCCACATTTTGCCCTACCGCGCGCTGTATTGGCTTTTTAGTTTCATTGTTTTGCCTCGACGGAATCACCGCCTGAGCCGCTATATTTTCCGCCGCCAAAGCAAACGGTTGTCCACGCGGGAATACATGAAATGGATTCAATTGTACAAGCCATTTTTCAACTTGGCCCAAGAATACATCCATCGACCGGTCATGAAGAAGGGATTGTTGGTGATGGGAAGCCAAGACCACATTTTCTTACGAGCGGCGAAACGGTTTGCTCGGATTCAGAAGAACATGCGGCTCACGGTCATTGAAAATTGTGGCCACGTATGCAGCATTGAGGCGCCAGAACTCTTCAATGATTTGGTGTTGAAGTTTCTGACGGATCAGGAAGTTCCTGGAGCTGTCACGGCTACACCGGTTCCGATGAAGTGGTCGGAGTTGAAAGCGTTGCAAAAAGGATAATTCCGACCCGCGTTTGAACCTTGGCCCGCGCACGAGGTTAAATTCTCATGCGACGCGAGCACTACCCACCAGACCGTATATGCACGGTGTGCGAAAAACCTTTTTCTTGGCGAAAGAAGTGGGAATCCTGTTGGGATGAGGTTCGTTATTGCTCGAAACGCTGCCGAAGCCAGCGTTCATCCAAAATCCCATTGGAACATGCATAAAGATTGGAACGATTCAATTTCGGAGCTCAGGGATTTGAGGCCCGCCAAGGAAGTTCGACTCATTTTGGGGGATCAGCTTAATTCCCAGCATTCGTGGTTCGTGGAGCCGGTTCCGCATGAAGTGGTTTACGTGCTCATGGAAATTCGCCAGGAAACGGATTACGCTCCGCATCACATTCAGAAAGTAGTTGCTTTTTTCGGGGCCATGCGTTTGTTCGCACAGCAGCGAGCAGGCTCAGGTTTTCGGGTGTTTTACCTCACCTTGGACGATGTGCGGAACCGTCAATCGTTGACGGAGAACCTCGATTGGATACAATCGGAAGTGAATGCGGCCAAGGTAAGTTGGCAAATGCCTGATGAGTACCGGCTGGACCAGCAACTGACCGAATGGAGTGCACGGAATCGGACGGAAGGTTTGGAGATTGAGGCGTTCGATTCCGAACATTTTTACACAACGCGTTCCGAGCTGGCGTTGTTTTTCAAAGGAAAGAAAACCTATCGCCTGGAGAACTTTTACCGCGCAATGCGGAAGAAGCACGAAGTATTGATGACCCCGACGGGTGAGCCCGAGGGCGGCAGCTGGAATTACGATGCGTCCAATCGGCAAAAGCTTCCCAAGGACCATATGCCGCCGCTGCCGTTGACACTGGATCGTAACGTGGAGGGATTGGTTCACATGATTGAGGCAGCGGGTGTAAAGACCACGGGTCGTTTGGATTCGAAACGATTCGGTTGGCCCATCACGCGCGCAGATGGGCTTCAGGTTCTAGCGTACTTCATTGAAACGTTATTGCCGCATTTTGGGGATTTTCAGGATGCGCTCACCACGAACAGTTGGAGTGTCTATCATTCCCGACTGAGCTTTGCAATGAATGCCAAATTGCTCTCCCCTTCGGAAGTGGTAAGTGCCGTAGAGCAGGCATTTCACGATGGGCCCGAACGAGTTGATGTTTCGCAGGCGGAGGGGTTCATACGGCAAATTTTGGGCTGGAGGGAATACATGCGTGGTGTGTATTGGGCCCACATGCCGAACTATGAAACGCTGAACTTCTTTGGGCACAAGAGAAAATTGCCGGATTGGTTTTGGACCGGGAAAACGAATATGGCCTGTGTCTCCCATGCCATTGAGCAAACCATGGAGCATGCATACGCACATCACATCCAGCGCTTGATGGTGACGGGAAACTTTGCACTCTTAGCGGGCATTCATCCGGATGAGTTGGATGCTTGGTACCTCGGGGTTTACATCGATGCGTTGCAATGGGTGGAAATCACAAATACCCGGGGGATGAGCCAATTTGCCGACGGTGGAATCGTGGGTTCTAAGCCATACGTAAGCAGTGCGCAGTACT
>Ga0315315_10002619_pt1 | contig 16474 bp, 18 predicted proteins | sample M140m3416metaG_FD_203699 | JGI IMG/M metagenome (GOLD analysis project Ga0315315, IMG submission 203699) | Ammonia-oxidizing marine archaeal communities from Monterey Bay, California, United States - M1 40m 3416 | ecosystem: Environmental > Aquatic > Marine > Intertidal zone | place: USA... | reverse complement strand
GCATTTTTGAACAAAGGTATAAATATTATTTTTATAGATGGAAGTCAAAAAAAAGAAAAGTAAAATGAATTTAAGTTTGATGGAGGTGTTCTTCAGTTTGTAGATTTTCTGGACGAAAAAAGAGAAAAATTATCAAATAAAAATGGAAATGATTTATTTAAAAAACCTATCTATATTGAAGGAAAAAAAGAAAATATAGAAATAGAATGTTCATTAAAATGGAATGCTAGTTATTCAGAAGATGTTATGCCATATACGAACAACATTTTTCAAAAAGATGGTGGTACACATATACTGGGTTTTAGAAGTGCTTTAACTAGGGTAATCAATAAATATGCAAATGAGCATAATCTTTTAAAAAAAAATAAGTTAACTATCTCTGGGGATGACATTAAAGAGGGTTTGACATGTGTTTTGTCTGCAAAAATTCCAGATCCAAAGTTTTCTTCTCAAACAAAAGATAAACTTGTTTCATCAGAAGTAAGAACAATTGTTGAAACAATAATTAATGAAAAGTTATCAATATGGTTTGATCAGAATCCCTCGGTTGCAAAAATTATTTTGGCTAAAATTATACAAGCAGCATTAGCAAGAGATGTCGCAAGAAAAGCAAGAGAAAATGTTAGAAGAAAAGGAGCCCTAGAATTAAGTGGGTTACCTGGAAAATTAGCTGACTGTCAGATAGGAAAACAAGAAGGAACAGAGCTATTTATTGTCGAGGGTGACTCTGCAGGTGGTTCTGCAAAGCAGGGTAGAAACCGATCTAACCAAGCTGTCTTGCCTTTAAGAGGTAAGATATTAAATACTTACGTCGAAGATCTTAAAGTTAAAAACAATGGTATTAAAAATGGATCGGATGTTAGAACAAAAGCTTTATCAAAAATGATTTCTTCTAACGAAATTGTAACTTTAATCAATGCTCTTGGACTTGATCCAAAATCACACGAAATAGATTTAAAAGATTTAAGGTATGGTAAGATAATTATAATGACAGATGCAGATGTAGATGGATCTCATATTCGGGCTCTATTACTCACATTTTTTAATAATAAGCCTTTTAATAAACTAATAGAAAATGGACATATCTATTTGGCTCAGCCACCATTATTTAAGATTAATAAGGGCACTAAGGGAGTTTACATTAAAGATGAAAGTGAGCTTGAAGATTATATTGTTCATAACAATAAAGATTCTAAAAAATCAAAAAAAGGATCAAAAGAATTTTTGAAATTTTTGGAAAATGAAAAATCAAAAATGAATATTCAAAGATTCAAGGGATTAGGTGAAATGAATCCAGAAGAGCTTTGGAACACTACATTGAATCCAGAAACAAGAAATTTATTACAGGTTCAATACTCAAAAGATACGAAAAAAGATCAAAATTTAATTCATACATTAATGGGCAATGATGTCGCGTTGAGAAAAGATTTTATCATTTCAAATGCAATAAATGTTCAAAATTTAGATATTTAAAAAATGAAGTTCTCTGAAACTTCAAAACAATTTTATTTAAAAAAATCAATTTATATTAATCTGCGATGGATTGGTATTATTGGTCAATTAATATCAGTTTACTTAGTATATTTTTATTTTAATTTTGATTTTGATTTTGTTTATTCTAATCTAATTATATCAATCGGTATTATTAGTAATTTTTATTTAATTTTTGTTTATAAAAAAAATCAACTATCTGATAGATCAGCATTTGTTTATTTATTATTTGATATATTACAACTTGGTGGATTAATTTATCTAACTGGAGGAATTATCAATCCGTTTATAATTTTTTTAATTATTCCAAGTGTTTTTGCCTCATCTAATTTAAGCTTTAAAAATAATTCAATACTTGTATTAATTACCATCTTAGTAATTATATTTTTAACTTTTTTCAGCAAAGAATTGCCTGGACCTTTAAATGATCATTTTCATGTAAGCCCCTATTATTATTACTCAATACCCTTAGCTTTGATAATTGCTCTTCTTTTTTTAAATTATTTTGCAATTATTTTTGGTGCGGAATCAAAGCTTAGAAAAGATGCTTTAAATAAAATGGAAGAAATAATGGCAAAGGAACATGAGATGTTGTCATTAGGTGGTCAAGCTGCTGCTGCAGCACATTCATTAGGGACTCCTTTATCAACAATAAAAATTATTACCCAAGAACTTTCTAAACAACTCAAAAATCAAAAAGATGTAGTTCAAGATATCGAACTGCTATCTAGTCAGGTTGAAAGATGTAATGATATATTGAAAAAATTATCTTTAAATCCAAATGAAGAAGATGATTTCATTGATGAGGATTTATCTATGAGAGATTATCTTAAAGAAATTATTTTGTCATTTAAAGAGACAAGTAAAAAAAATTTTATTTTAAATTTAGATCATGACTCAAATCCAAAAAAAATTACAAAATCAATTGAAATTGTTTATGGTTTAAGAAATTTTATTGGTAATGCAAATAAATTTAGTAAAAATAAAATTTTTATTCACCTAAAAAGTGACGATGAAACAACTATTGTAACTATAGAAGACGATGGAGATGGATTTCCAAATAGTATATTATCAAAAATAGGTGAGCCATATTTAAGATCATCGAGATCTTCTTACAAAGAAAAAACTGGTTTGGGTTTAGGAATATTTATAGGAAAAACTTTACTAGAAAAAAATTTTGCTACAGTGAATTGCTGGAATTCAGAGACAAGAAATGGTGCTGAAGTAGTTATAAAATGGAAGAATAAAGATTTATTTAATCTTTAGTGTAGATTTTTTTTATTATGAAATAATTCACTTAATTGTGATATCATTACATCCCCAAGTTCATTAACATCAGTAATCTTAATAGCCCGGTTGTAGTATCTTGAAACATCATGACCAATCCCAATTGCCAAAATTTCTATTTCGGTTTTATCCTCTATAAATTTTACCATTTTTTTTAGATGTTTTTCTAAGAAGTCCCCTGAATTGACTGATAAAGTCGAGTCATCAACTGGAGCACCATCAGAGATCACCATAAGTATTTTTCTTTCCTCTTTTCTTTTTTTTATTCTACTAAAGGCCCAGGATATGGCTTCACCATCGATGTTTTCTTTTAATAAGCCTTCCTTTAACATTAAACCAAGATTATTTTTACATTGTCTCCAATGTGTATCAGCTCCTTTGTATATTATGTGTCTCAAATCATTTAGTCTTCCAGGAAATTTTGTCTTTCCTTGCTTATTCCAAAACTCTCTACTACTTCCACCTTTCCAGTTTTTTGTAGTAAAACCTAAAATTTCAACTTTAACCGAACATCTTTCTAGGGTTCTTGATAAAATATCAGCACATATAGCTGCAATAGTTATAGGTCTTCCTCTCATTGATCCAGAATTATCAATTAGTAATGTAACAACTGTATCTTTAAAATCTAAATCTTTTTCTTTTTTAAAAGATAAAGAATTATATGGGTCCATTATTATTCTAGGCAGTTTTGAACTATCGAGCAAACCTTCTTCTAAATCAAATTCCCAAGATCGATTTTGTTTTGCTAAAAGTTGCCTTTGAAGCTTATTTGCAAGCTTGGTGATAACATCTTGAAATCCTACTAATTGTTGATCTAGTGTTTTTCTTAATTTTGATGCTTCCTCAGAATTTTCCAAATTTTCTGCTTTAATTGTTTCATCAAAACGGTTTGTAAAAATTTTATAATCTATATTTAGATTATTAACATTTTTTTTTTGAATAACTTGTTCATTACTTTGTTGATCAGAGTCAGTATCAATAAGCTGTTCATCCAACTGATATTCATCAATATCATAATCTGAGTCTAAACTAGCTTCTGTTTCTTCATCTTTATTTTGATCTTTTTTATCTTCTGTGTCATTTTCTTGATCATCATTTGTTGGGTTATTTTGATCATTATCTTGATTTTCCTCTTTGGTTTCTTCATTCTCTTCATTTTGAAATATTTCCATTTCTTGTAAGATCTTAGAAAATTTAGTTGAATATTCGTTTTGAAATTCTAAATTTTCTTTTAAAAATTTAATATGTTTTTCAATTACTTTATCAAAATCATTTTTCCAAAAATCTAACATCTCTTTTGTTAGATTATTTAATTTGATATTGTGAAACTTCTCTAACATATATAATTCAAATGCTTCAACTACTGGCACATCATCTTTACTTTTAATTTTGTCTTTTCTTTTTAGTTGAATTAATTGGTTGTAATTTTCGGTAAGATTTCTTTCTATTCCTTTTAACATTTTTGAACCTAAACATTCATATCTTATTTTTTCAGCAATCGAATATAAAGATTTGCAAGATGAATTAAGGGGTATATTTTTTTTAAAAATTTTGTTGTTAGAAAATTTTTTTTTAAGGGCTAAAGAGTCTGAATCAGCTCTTGCTTTTATAAAATCATTTTTGGTATTTAAATCCTCAAAATTAAAAAAATCAAACTTTTTAGAGCTTTTATTTTCTTTAGAATTATCATTGATATCAAAATCCTCTGAAATTACTCTTGCTGTTGATGTTAAAGCTTGTTTAAGTTTTTCTTTAAAATTTTCACTTTTGTTGTTGTTTTTCATTTAAATTTGAATATTGGCAAGAGACTCTGGCAATTCTTCTCCAAAACATCTTTGATAATATTCAGCAATAGTATTTTTTTCAATTTCATCGCATTTATTTAAAAAAGTAACCCTAAATGCGTATCCCGTATCTTTGAAAATTTCAGCATTTTCAGCCCAGTGCAAAACTGTTCTAGGACTCATAACTGTAGATATATCACCAGCCATAAATCCTTTTCTTGTTAGGGATGCTACTTTGATCATATTAGCAATTTTTTCTTTACCTTTTTGATTATTAAAATTCTTATTTTTACCCAAAATAATTTCCATTTCTTTTTCTAAACTTAAATAGTTTAAAGTTGTGACTATATTCCATCTATCCATTTGACCTTGATTTATCTGTTGAGTTCCATGATATAAGCCAGTAGTGTCACCTAATCCAACTGTATTTGATGTTGCAAACAATCTAAAAAATTTATTTTGTTTTATAACTTTGTTTTTATCTAAAAGTGTAAAATTACCCTCAGCTTCTAAAACTCTTTGAATTACAAACATTACGTCTGGTCTACCTGCATCATATTCATCAAAAACTAAAGCTACTGGATTCTGAATCGACCAGGGTAAAATTCCCTCATTAAATTGTGTAACTTGTTTTCCATCTTTTAATACAATTGCATCTTTTCCAATTAAATCAATCCTACTTACGTGGCTATCGAGATTAACTCTTATACATGGCCAGTTTAATCTTGCAGCAATTTGTTCAATATGAGTCGATTTTCCAGTACCATGATATCCTTGGACTAAAACTCTTTTATTAAATGCAAAACCAGAAATAATTGCGAGTGTCGTATCTTTATCAAATTTATAGTTTTTATCTATTTCAGGAACATATTCACTTTTTTTTGAAAAAGCACTCACTTCCATTTCTGAGTCAATTCCAAAACTTTGTTTTATAGATACTTTTATATCAGGTTGAATATCTAGATTAGCTGTCAATTTTTTTCCTATATGTATTTTTTAGTTGTGTGTAAGCTAAAGTAATTAACTTAAGTTTTTCTTCAAATTTTTTATCACCTGAATTCATATCAGGGTGAAATTTTTTGACAAGTATTTTGAATTTTTGTTGTATTTTTTGCCATTTTAAACCTACAGAAACACCCAGTATTCCAAATGCTTTTATATCTTTGTGATCAAATTTAAATTGACGCATGTGATTGTATTCACTTTTAAATTTTTCTTGATCCGATTCATCTCTAAGAGTGTTGTTCCACAAAACTTTAAAAAAATTGTCTGATGAACTAAAACTTTGTGTTGGTTTATGCCAAATCATATCTGATTTTAAAAAATTAATAACTTGATCATCATTCATCCCAGAAAAATAGTTCCAATTTTTATTAAATTCTTTTACGTGAAATAAACATAGCATTCGAAATTTTTTGCTATTATCTTTTTCAACAGGAGCCTTATATTCACCCATTTCCTTACAATTATTCCAGTCACAAATATTTTTCATGATATATAGTAATATAATTTATGAATATAAATGAATTAATTGCAATATTAAAAAAAAAATTACTTGAACAAATTGTAATTGAAAAATTAGATATTCAGGATAAATCTTTTTTACACAAAAATCACAAAGGACATATAGAAGGAAAATTTCATATTAAAATTTTAATTAAATCAGGTGAGTTGAAAAAAATGAGTAAAATAGATAGTAACAAAAAAATTTATAAAATTTTAGAAAATGAAATTAAAAATAGTATTCACTCATTACAAATATTAATTGATTAGCTCATTTTTCAAGAAAGACCTTAAATGTGCTTTTGAAAATTTCTTATCGACAATAGGAAGTCCAATTTTTTTAATTAACATTAACTGAATTTTGTTTGAGTCATTTTTTTTGTCCTTAATCATGAAAGATAAAATTTTATTTAAATCTTTAATTGAAAAAAATTTATTTACTTTAAAAGATAATAATGGGTTTTTTAAGTGATCAAGTATTTCTTGATAATCTTTGTGATTTAAAAATTTATTAACATAGCTAAAATTTAGTGCAGTTCTCATTCCTAAAATTACAGCTTCACCGTGATTAAGTTTACTGGAATAATCCAAAGTTGCTTCATAGGCATGTGCAAAAGTATGGCCAAAATTTAAAGTTTTTCTTAAACCAGACTCTTGTTCATCTTTTTCAACAAAATTTTTTTTTATTTTACAGCTTTCAAATATAGCTTTTTCTATAAAAGGAGTTTTTAAATTTAATATTTTCAAATAATTATTACTTAAAAATCTGTAAAATTTTTTATCGGCTATTAAAGAATGTTTTAAAATTTCTCCATAACCACAAACTGTTTGTCTTTTTGTAAGAGTTTTTAAAAAATTTACATCGCTAATTACTAACTTTGGTTGATAGAAGCTTCCTAACATATTTTTTCCATATTTTGTATTAATTCCCGTCTTACCACCGATAGAGGAGTCAACTTGAGACAACAGTGTAGTTGGAATGTTGATAAAATTGATGCCTCTTTTAAATAAGCTTGCAGCAAATCCAGCAACATCTCCTGTAATACCGCCACCTACTGATATTAAACAATCTTTTCTGGAAAAATTTTTTTTGAATAAAGCTTCTAATATATTATTTACACTTTTTTGATTTTTGTTAATTTCATTAGCATTGAAAAATAAGACATATTTTTCTTTTTCTTTTAAAGAGCTATTAATTTTTGATAAAATTTTTTTTGGAACATTTCTATCAATGAATAATAAACATTTATCAAAAAATATTGAATTTTCTTTAGCTATTTTTGATAATTTGGAAACGAGGTTAGATCCAATTAAAATAGGATATTTTCCTTTATCAAATCTAACAATTAATTTTTTCACTTTCATAATAAATTTTTAAAATTTTATTCACTATTTCAGTTTTTGTTAAGTTATTACAATTAACTTTATATAGTGCTTTTGAATAAATATTAGATCGTTTTTTGATTAAATCAATTAGTTCCTCTTTTGTAGATTTAATAGCAATTGGTCTTTTTGAATTATTCATTATTCTTTTGAGAAGTACATTTGTGCTCCAATTTAGCCAAAATGATAAATGATTATTTAAAATATCATTTCGGATGTTCTTGTTTATAAATGACCCTCCACCTAGTGAAATTATGACTTTGTTTTTTTTTAATGTTTTTAAGGTTATTTCTTCCTCTATCTGTCTAAAATATTTTTCACCTTTTAATTCAAAAATTTGGGAAATTTGCATTCCCGATTTTTGCTCAATAAGTTTATCAATATCAAAAAACTTTAAATCTAACTTTTTTGAAACCATAGAGCCAATCGAGCTCTTTCCAGATCCCATCATACCTAAAAAAACAATATTTTCTTTTGATTTCATAAGTTTCTTTATTGAAAAAACACAAATATGTCTTAATTTGAAATTACTTAAAGTTATATGCAATTTATAAAAAAAACAAGTTCAGGAAAAAATTTTTTCAATTTAATAATAAAATTAGCTTTAGTAATATTTGTTATTTTTGGAGTAGTTTTTTTTTTAAATAAAATAGATTTCCCAGCCCCAAAAAAAGAAATTGAAAAAACCATTTCTAATGAAAATTTCAAGATTATTAAGTAAAAAAAATTTTTCGATTATTTTTATTATTTTAATAGGTTTTAATTCCTATGCAGAGGATAAGCCAGTTGATATTTGGAATTTAGATAAAAAACAAACTGAGGAAAATATATCGACAACAAATAATTCAACAGATAATAAAATTAAGGAGGAAATTGTTATTAACGAGTCTTCTATTTATAAAAGTCAAAATAAAAAAAATGAAGATGAAATTCGATTAGACCAAGACCTTACTTCATCAAAAGTAAAGATTATTGGATTGTATGATCCTGAAGATTATGGGCTTGACATAGATATGTGGTTAAATTCAGACGGTGATCAATTAAAGAATTTAATTTCAAAATTAAATAAAATAAAACTCTCAGACGATGCAAGTGAAATAGTAAATATTTCAATGTTAACTAATGCTTATTATCCAAAAAAAAATATTTCAAATGAAGAATTTTTAAAATTCAAATCAGATTGGCTTATAAAAAATTCAAATCTTGATTTAATTGAGAAGTTTTTAGTTAATAATGAAATTATTGATGTAGATTATAAATTAACAAAATTTTTAGTTGATCAATATTTATCTAATGCAGAGATCGAAAAAGCATGCAATATATTTTTGAACAATTCAACTCCTATTGAAAATGAATATCTATCAAAATTTAATATTTTTTGTTTAATAAATGCTAATAGAAAAAATGAGGCCCAGTTAATTTTAGACCTAAAAAGAGAACAGGGTTTTAAAAATAAATATTTTGAGACAAAAATTAATTTTTTATTAGGATATACGTCTAAAATCGACGAAAGTATATCGGAAAAAACTTTACTCGACTTTCATTTGGCACATAAAGCGAATCCAAAATTTACCTTTGAGCCAACTGAGAATACAGATAAAATTATTTGGAAATATCTTTCATCATTTAATCTATTAAATACTTTTCAAGAAATTCAAATTTCAGAACTAGAAAAAATTTCAATGATTGAAAAAGCAGTTCATAATAAAAATTATCCAGAAAAAGATCTTCTACAATTATATAAACGTTTCCAATTTAATATTAATCAACTTTTAAATGCTGAAAAAACTTATAAATTATTATCAAATATTGAGGCTAGGGCTTTAATTTATCAAAAAATCCTTCTCGAGTCAGAAATGGTTGAAAAATTCAAACTATTAAAAATTTTAAAGGATTTGTTTAAAAATGATAACCTTGATCAAGCATTTGATATTGAGCTTAAAAAGTTTTTAAAAGATGTAGACCCGACAGAAATTCCTGACAACTTAACAAGTTTTTATTATACAAATATTAAGATTCAAGATGATCAAGATAAAAAAATAAAATTTAATAATAATATTTTGCATCAGTCTAAATTAGTTAATTATTTTAATGGAGATTTTACAAAGTCTAGAATCACAAAAGATATCAATAATTTTTTAAAAAAAATAAAAAAAGATAAAAAATACTTGCTATCTAAACGTGATATAATTTTTATAGAGTCTTTAAAAGCAGATGGAATTGAAATCTCTGAAAAATATAATGATTTGTATAAAGTAGACAATTCTGAAATTCCAACAGACATACAAGTCATGATAAATAATAATGAAAAAGGTACAGCATTATTAAGAATTGCTGAAGTAATTGGCCAGGATAAAGTAGAAAGGATGGATGAAGATACTATTTATTTTATAATTACTACATTAAATCAATTGAATATTGGTTTGATCAGAAATAAAATTTTACTTAAAGTTCTCCCTTTAAAAGTTTAAAAATTATATTAAAATATTTAAATTATGACTGTCAAAACAATTCTTACAGAGCCAAATAAACTGTTAAGACAGATATCAAAACCAGTAGAAACTGTAGGTAAAGCTGAAAAAAATTTAATGGATGACATGTTAGAAACAATGTATGCGGCTAATGGAATAGGTCTTGCAGCAATCCAAATAGGTGTACCAAAAAGAATTATTGTAATGGATATAAGTAAAGATGAAAGTAGAAAAGAACCAAGATTTTTTGTTAATCCAAAAATTAAAAATAAAGATCAATCAAAATCAACATATGAAGAAGGATGTTTATCAGTTCCAAATCAGTTTGCTGAAATTGATAGACCAAGCAAATGCGAAGTTGAGTTTTTAGATTACAATGGAAATAAAAAGATTTTAAAGGCCGAAGGGTTGCTTGCAACGTGTATACAACATGAAATGGATCATTTAGAGGGAATATTATTTATTGATTATTTATCGAAATTAAAAAAATCAATGATTATCAAAAAACTATCTAAAAATAAATCTACTCGGATAGTTGTGTGATAAATGCCTAAAAGAATTATATTTATGGGTACCCCCTTATTTGCTGTACCAATTCTTAAATCATTATATCAAAATGGTTATCCTATATCTGTTGTTTACACACAGCCACCACAGAAATCTCAACGAGGTCAAAAAATTAACAAATCACCTATTCAAGGAATTTCAGAAACACTTAATATAGATTTTAGGACACCAAATACCTTAAATGATAATGATGAAGAATATAAATTTATTAAGGATTTGAATGCAGATCTCGCTATTGTAGTAGCATACGGACAAATTATTCCAAAAAAATATTTAAATCTTACAAAAAAAGGTTTTATCAATGTTCATGGATCTATACTTCCTAAATGGAGAGGGGCCGCACCAATTCAAAGATCAATTATGAATCTAGATAATGAAATTGGAATAAGTATAATGAAAATTTCTGAAAAATTAGATAGTGGACCTGTATGTAATAATTATAAAATTAAAATAGATCAACATCATAATGCGCAAGAAATTTCAGAAAAACTTTCTTTATTAGCTGCCGAAAAGATTTTAGATAATATTGATGATATATTTGAAAACAAAGTAAAATTTGTTGACCAAGATCATTCAAGAGCAACATATGCAAAGAAAATAAACAAAAATGAAGGAAGAATAAATTGGAATGATAATGCCCAAAGCATTCTTGGAAAAATTAATGGTTTATTTCCAGTCCCTGGGGCTTATTTTAATTTTAATGGTGAAAGATATAAAATTTTGAAAGCTGAAATTGGAAATGGTTTGGGAAAAATTGGTGAAGTATTAAACGATAAATTGGAAGTTGCTTGTAGCAACAATCAGTCAATTAAAGTTCTTGAAATTCAAAGACAAGGAAAAAAGTCACAAAAAATTGATGAATTTAAGCTAGGATCTCAAATCAAAAAAGGTTCAGTTATATCTAATGCATAGATATCAGATACTAGTAGAATATGTTGGCACTAATTTTAGAGGATGGCAAGTACAAAAAAAAGGAAAGACTATTCAAGGTTTGATACAAGCAAAAATTTCAAAATTACTAAAGGAAAATATTATTTTATTTGGTTCGGGTAGGACTGATGCAGGTGTGCACGCCATCGAGCAATCTGCTCACTTTGACTGTAAAAAAAAAATTATTAGGCTTAGTAATTTTTTGAAATCAATCAATCACTTTTTAAATAATGATGGAATTACAATTTTAAGAGTTAAAAAAAAAAATCGTAATTTTCATGCAAGGTTTTCAGCAAAGATTAGGATATACAAGTATGTAATTTATAATAGATTAAGCAGTCCAGTTCTAGAATTAAATCGAGGTTGGCATATTACTAAAAAACTTAATTTAAAATTAATGAAAGATGGTGCAAAAAAATTGATTGGAACCAAAGATTTTTCAACTTATAGAGCTTCAAGCTGCAGAGCAAAAAGTCCAATCAAAACTATGAAGCTCGTCAAAATTAAGTCTTTAAAAAATAAAATTGAAATAGAATTTAGATCTCAGTCTTTTTTACAACAACAAGTTCGTTCAATGGTGGGTTGTTTAAAATATCTTGGTGAACAAAAATGGACGTTACAAAAATTTGATTGTGTCATGAGATCAAAAAAAAGGATGCTATGTGCACCACCCGCACCACCAGAAGGACTTTATTTAGTGAAAATTATTTATTAATTTTTTTGTTGCTCATTGCAAATTTTTTATTAATCCGCCATCTGGACTCTTCTCTTACTATATAGCCACAACAATTTTTAGAACCACACTTACAAGGAAATTGCTTATAATCCTTATCAAATCCAAAGCCATAATCACAAGTGAATTCCTCTCCCTTTTTAATATCTTTTATTGCTGATATCCAAATCTTTAAACCTTTTCCATCATATTGTGAATTAGGATTACAACTATGATTTATTAAGCCCGCAGTATTCCATGGAAAGTCTCCATCTAAAGTATATCTTTTATTTAAAGTAAAAAGATATATCGGTTTATCATTGTCATATTTATCAGACTCATCGACTTGTCTGTTCGTTATTATTTTACCTTTATAGTCAATAATTTTTGTTCCTTCTTTAATATCTTTAGTGGCATAAAGTCCACGGCCCTTGTTATCAATTTGAGATTTTTTAATCTTGTATAATTTCATGTGGGATTACTTATAACGTATTAAATATTTATCAATTGAATTCTATTAATGCATCAACATGTCTTTTGGTACTATCTTTAAGTGCCTGTAAGTCATATCCACCCTCAAGAATTGAAACAACTTTTCCATTACAAAACTTCTTAGATGTTTCTAATATTCTTTTTGTAATTTCGTAAAAATCTTCTGTTTCAAGTTTAATTTGAGCCAAAGGATCATCTTTATGGGCATCAAATCCAGCACTTATAAGAATAAATTCAGGTTTAAATTCTTTCAATTTTTTTAAAGCATGTTCAAAAGCATCAAAATATTCTTTTGAATTTGTTCCAGCCGGTAATGGAATATTTTTAATATTATTAAATTTACCCTTTTCTTGATCTGAGCCAGATCCTGGGTAATAAGGGTATTGATGTGTCGAAATAAATAAAACATTTTCATTTTCATAAAAAACATCTTGCGTTCCATTACCATGATGGACGTCAAAATCTATTATTGCTACTTTACTATAATTGTATTTATTAAGTAGATAATTTGCTCCAATAGCCACGTTATTGTAAATACAAAAACCCATACCTTTACTTTTTTCTGCGTGATGTCCAGGAGGACGAACTGAACAAAAAGCATTTTTAAATTCTTTATCTTGAACACCATCTATAGCTGCTATTATTGAACCTACAGCATCAAATGTAGCGTTTTTACTTCCAGGTGAAATAATTGTATCACCATCTAATGATGAAAAACCTTTTTTTGGAAATGAATTTTTAACTAAATCAACATAATCAGAGTCGTGAGTATTTTTTATAACTCTGTCTGTAATTATTGATGGTTTTTTCCATAAAATATTTTGATTATTTAATCTCCTTAAATTTTCATTAATAACGGAAACTCTTGCTATTTGCTCAGGGTGTCCTGGTCCAGTATCATGGTCTTGATAAGTGCTTGAGGTAATTAATCCAGTTTTCAATTAAAGTAATTCTGTAAAATGTTTTGGTAAATTTTGGTAAGATTTTTCAAATCTTTTACTGATACGGCCTCATCAACTTTATGCATGGTTTTTCCAACTAGACCAAACTCTAGGCCAGGAGATATTTTTCTTATAAATCTTAAATCTGAAGTTCCTCCAGTAGTTGATAATTTGGGTTTAATTTTAGTGATTTTTTTTATTATATTTTGAATCATAAACGTGGTGTTGTTAGGTTTTGTCAAAAAAGCTTCACCAGAAACTTTATATTCTATTTCAAACTTAGATTTATTCATTTTACTAATCTTGTTGAAAATTTTATTAAGTCTTCTTTTAATAGAATTTGAAGAATGTCTGTTATTAAACCTTATGTTAAATGTTGCCTCAGCGATTCCTGGAATAACATTGTCGGCAGAATTATTAATATTTATTTTAGTAACTTCTAAATTTGTTGGTTGAAAATCTTTTGTGCCTTTATCAAATTTAATATCTTTTAATTTTTTTAAAATATTTACAATTATAGTTGAAGGATTTTTTGCTTTTTGTGGGTAGGCTACATGCCCTTGTGTACCAATTATTTTAAGTTTTCCGGTTAAACTACCTCTACGACCAATTTTAATCATTTCTCCTAATGTATTAGGATTTGTTGGCTCTCCAACAAGACAAAAATTAATTTTTTCTTTTTTCCTTTTTAAATATTCTACAACCTTTTTTGTTCCATTAATTGCATCACCCTCTTCATCTCCAGTAATTAGCAAACTTAAAGAACCCTTAAAATCTTTATTATTATTTAAAAAAATACTCACTGCTGAAACAAAGGCAGCAATAGAACTTTTCATATCATTTGCTCCTCTACCAATCAAATGCCCTTTTTTAATAGAAGGATTAAATGGATTTACAGTCCAATCTTTTAAAATACCTGGAGGTACAATATCAACATGTCCAGCAAACATAAAATTTGGATTTTTTGAACCTAATCTTGCATATAAGTTTTTAACGGGTTGGAGTCCTTTTTCTTTGAATATTAATATTTTAGTTTTAAAACCAATTGTTTTTAATTTTTTCTCTAAAAATTTAATTACTCCTGCATCAGTAGGAGTGATTGAGGGAAATCTGATTAGCTCTTTAGCTAATTTTAATTCATTTATTTTTGGCATGATTAATCTCTCAAAAGATCATTAACAGATGTTTTTGATCTTGTTTTTTCATCAACCTGTTTGATAATTACTGCACAATACAAGGATGGTGCTGTAGTATTTTTTTTATCTGGTAAAGATCCAGGGACTACCACTGAATACGGTGGGATTTTTCCATAAAATATCTCGCCTGTTTTTCTATTAACAATTTTTGTAGATTGACCAATATACATTCCCATACTTAAAACGGATCCTTCACCAACTATTACACCTTCCACAACCTCAGACATTGCTCCTAAAAAAACGTTATCTTCAATAATTGTGGGTAATGCTTGAGCGGGTTCTAAGACACCTCCGACCCCTGTTCCAGCCGAAATATGACAGTTTTTTCCTATTTGGCAACAGCTACCCGCCCGACTAAAAGTATCCATCATTGTACCTTCATCAATATAAGCACCTATGTTTACATAGCAGGGCATGAGAACAGCATTCTTTCCTACAAATGATCCTTTTCTTACAGGTGAGTTAGGCACCATTCTAAAACCTGCTTTTTCGTGATCTTCTTTAGTCCACCCCGCTGTCTTTCCTTTTAGCAAATGAGCTTTGTCATACCAACTGCTATAAGGTCCATTTAAATTTTCCATTGGATATATTCTAAAACTAAGCATGATGGCTTTTTTGAGATGTTGGTGAGTTATCCATTCTCCATTAATTTTTTCAGCAACTCTTGATTTACCACTATCTAAATCATTAATAATTTGATTTATAGCATTTTTTAATGACTGGTCTGAATTTTGATTTACTTGATCTTTATTTTCCCAAGCTTCATTTATTATTTTTTCAACACTCATAATTTATTGATTAGTTGTTTTTAATACATTAATTTTTTGAAGAAAAGAAGGCAAGTTATTAATCTTGTAGTCAATATAGGGTTTGTCGGCATCTTTTTTTGCAAAAACCTCATCATTTTCAAGCCAACAAGTTTTCATACCTAAATTTTTAGCTTGCTCAAGATTGTGAGCAATATCTTCAATTAAAATAGATTGTTTTGGGTTTAAATTAAATTTTTCAATTAATTTTTTATATGGATCTAAATGAGGTTTTGGAACAAAATTGGCATCTGTGATATCAAAAGCCCCATCAAATAAATCGTCAATTCCTAATTGTTTAGTTACATTTTTGATATGTGCATGAGAGCCATTTGAAAATATATATTTTTTTTCCTTAATTTTAATTAATTCTTCTCTTAAAAGTTTATCTTTTGGAAGCCAAGATATATCAATATCATGAACAAATTCTAAAAATTCATTTGGATTAACATTTTTTTTCTTCATTAATCCTGACAATGTTGTTCCATACTCATAAAAATATTCTTTTTGAATTTTTTTTGCCTCTATTAAATTAACGTTAAATTTTTTTGAGATGAAAGATGACATTTTCTTATCAACCTCAGAAAAAACTTTTGTTTGCCCACTATAAAGAGTATTATCTAAATCAAATATCCAATATTTTATTTCAGTTAATTCCTTCATCTATTCTCTAATTAAGGTTCCTGATCCAGCATTCGAAAGCAATTCAAACAAAATTGAATGATCTAAACGCCCATCTATAATGCAAACCCCTTTAACACCATTACTTGCTACATCTAAACAATTTTTAATTTTTGGGATCATTCCACCGTTTATTGTTTTATTTTTTATTAATTCATTAATTTTATCAGTATTAATTTCAGATATTAATTTATTATTATTATCTAAAACTCCCTCAACATCACTTATTA
>Ga0315315_10002614_pt1 | contig 16488 bp, 18 predicted proteins | sample M140m3416metaG_FD_203699 | JGI IMG/M metagenome (GOLD analysis project Ga0315315, IMG submission 203699) | Ammonia-oxidizing marine archaeal communities from Monterey Bay, California, United States - M1 40m 3416 | ecosystem: Environmental > Aquatic > Marine > Intertidal zone | place: USA... | reverse complement strand
TGTTCGCCATCGAATGTGATGATTGAAATCTACATAGGGTTCATGTGTCCTCCGCCATACATTTCTATCATCAATTACACTACAAACAGGATTTAGCATCACATATTCTGGTTCGCTCATTAATTAAAATAAGTTTTTTAACTTTAAATAAAAGTATAATATATGAAAGATTTTGGATATTGTGTTTGGTATATCCCAGAAAATGGCCCTTGGTATAAATTTACAAACGGCTTTATTCCTCACGTTACAATTAAACACAGTATGACATACTCAGATGCATTAAGATTATATTTAGCTATAAATCCAAAAATAATTGAAGTAGAATTAGACACAGCTCAAGTATCGATAGAAGATGATTTCTGGGCGTTATATTACAATTTGAAACCTATTGAAAACATACCACAGTGGTATCCAAAAAATCCACATATTTCATTTTTATATCAATACAAAGAACCAATAACTTCTATACATGTTAACCATTTGAAACAATATTTAGTTCCATATAAATCAAATCTTAAACAAATCGCATTGGTATATTGTAAAGGTCATTATCGCAAATGGAAAATATTACAAATTAAGTAATAATATAAAAATTATAATACATATTATTTAATATGGATAATTGGTCTTGTTATATTATTGAAAATAAAGGTTATACTTATGTAGGTGTATCAAATAATGTAAAAAAGAGATTAAGAGCTCACAACGGTGAGATAAAAGGTGGAGCAAAATATACAACAAGTAAAGGAAGTGGATGGAAACACATATGTGTTATACACGGATTTCCTACGAAAATAGAATCAATGCAATTTGAATGGGCATTAAAACATATTCCACCAAGAAATGCGGGTGGAATAAAGAATAGAATAAAAAAACTACAAATACTATTACACAAGGAAAATTGGACGAGTAAATCTCCATTATCAGAAACTATGCCGTTAGTTATAGAATGGATAGATCAATCATATAGACCAGATAGCTTTTCTTTACCTGTGTATATCGAAGAAAAAATGATTGAAATTAAATAATATATATAAAACAATAATATATATTATTTATAATGGAAGAATGTCTTATTTGCTTTCAAGAAAAAACTAAATTTTATATATCTCCTTGTAAACATAAATGGTGTATGGACTGTAATTTAAATCCAAAATTTCCTAGAAAATGTCCTTATTGTAGAATATGTGTTCCATTATCTCCAAAATCTAAAAAGAAAATGGAGAGAAATGAACGTATAAAAGAAACAAAAAAAATACTATATTTTGCGTTGGCTAATTCATCCCTAGGATATAGTGTTTAACAATTGCTACAATCTTCATTACAGGCTTTTCTACTACCAGGACAACATCCATAACGAGTTCCTTTACAACCACCAATAAACATTGGCCTAGGTCTGGGTCTGGGTCTATGGTGATGATGATGATGATGTGTGTTGGCTGGGATTGTTCTTGCTCTTAAAATCGAAAAAAATACAAATAAAAATACAATAGCTAAAATACCAAATAAAAAATGTTTTTTATTCATTATATTATAGCATAAGATAATTATGTAAATAGGCGATTCATATTTCTTACTTCTGGTTTATTTTCTTCTTTTGTATACAATTTCTCAATTAACGCATCATCTCTAATTCGCAATGTATAATCGCTTTGAGCTCCCTTTCGTCCAACTCGTCCAAAAGCCTGAATCATTTTCTCTTGAGTCATATTTATCAAATCTTTACTCAAATAACCGTGACAGAACTGATAATTTGTTCCATAAATATAATCACTGGATGCTATAATTAGATACAACTTTTGCTGTTCTGCTAATTTTTTCATAATATCAGTATATTCTTTATTTTTATGTTTCACAAATACACCGATTCCCATTAGTAATAAGATTTTCCATTCCTTATCTACATTTAAATACATTATCTTTTCAACAATTTCATCCTCTATTTCACTTGTAAATGATTTACTAGTGTCTTTTTCCCTAGACCATTCTCTGATGTGAGCTTCACTATTTGGAATATATTTACTACTTAGTTCTATAGTTTGTATCTTAGCCTTTAAGTAAGCAACTCTTTTCAAATATGTTTGATAAATTTTAAATTCATCTGATTTTAAATTCTTTGAATGGTCTTTCTCCAATGTTTCACTACCAATTTTATCTTTTCGTTGGTCTTCTGCCTTTTCAACTTCTTCTAATTCTAACATATATTCTTCATTTTCACCCATAATTTCTAATATTTTATCTAACTCATCTTCTGGAATATTACTTACTCTCAAATAAAACATTGCTGTCTTTTTAACATCTTGTGTTAAGAATATAGTAGGACCTTCTGTTAAACTATGTGCATCATTTGTTGTTACTTTAATTACAGAATCATACATCTTTCTATTTTTTGCTTGAAAATGTTTATAAATATCGTCCCACTTTTCTTTTACCAATGATAAAAGTCTTAAATAATATATTTTTAAACTGATAATTTCAATATCTTCAAAATTTTCAAAATAATTTTCCAATAAATATTGATTTGCTACGTATTTCTTTTTATTAACATAAATAATAAATTTAATCATTTCGTTCACATCAATGTGACGCAATATGGTTTTATTCTTTTGAATATGTCTAGCACATTTCTTAAGTTTTTTAAATTTCTTAAATAAGAAGTGAGGCATTACAATATTACCTTTGGCATCTAAGATTGGTATCGATTTCTTACATTCATAACTAATTATTTCTTGAACGTTATTTGTTCTAAACTTATTATTAAAGTAAGCTGTCATAGGCATAATGTCTTCTTTACAGGGTAATGTAGCTGAAGACAAAACAACATTTGGTATTTCATTTTGTTTCCAATTTTTTTGTAAGATTTTGTGAAATGGATGATTCTCATAATCAAGTGTAATCGTTGGTTCATCCCAATACCAAATAATATCATTTGGTTCGTTAAAAGCCAACATATAATTCATAGCTGGTAAATAAGATTGAATATCTGTAATAATTACTTGAACTTTTTCACCATTGCTATTATCAACTCTGAAAATTCCTCCTGTTCGTCTATTTTTTACATAATCTTTGGCTGCGAAATAATGAAGCCTAATATCTCCAGAATCAAGACACCCGAAAGCAATAGCAATAGGAATTTCCATACTAATTAATGCCTTTGCTAACTGAAGACCAATATGTTTCGCCGCACATGTAAATATAATTTTATTTCCTTTTGCTAATCCAACTGGAGACATTGTTTTACCCGTTCCCGTTGGAGCTTGGTATAATATAAGCTTAGACCCTTCTCTATATGTTGCTTCAAATAAATCTGCCTGATGTGAATAAAGTTTCATATCAGCAAACTTAAACAAATCCATATTCTTCTCAATATGACTTAATGCGTTTTTTATTAATTTCTTTTTAGATACCTGACTTTTGTAAATTGTTAATACTTCATTTACAAAATACAATATATATTTATTGGTATAAGGAATTTTATTTTTCATAAGTTGAGTAAGACTGTAATAATTTTTACTATTAAAATCCTCTTCGAAGAATTTATAAATATTCTGAATCAATATAAACTCAAATATTAGATGACGCACATCATCAATCTTCTTAGATAAACTATTTATTCGTATAATATCTGCCTTTTTTATTGTTTTTTTCTTTTTTGATTGTTTTTTAATTTTAATAGGTAATTCAAATTTTTTGATAATTTTTTTACATACTTTTTGAAAATATTGTTCGTAAAGATAAAAGTGAAACGAGTCATCTTCACTCGCTATTTTCATAAATCCCAATAGACTCATAGAATCATTTTTAGAATAACCAGTATTTCCATAAGCATTATAAATAATATCTAATATATTTTTTTCCTTGGGGTCCACAGGAACTTCCAAGAACTCCCATTCGCTTTTAACAAGTTTTTGCTGTGTAAGGTCCATGATTATAATAATATTAATTTACTGAAATATATTTAATTCAATTTTATATATTAATAAATTGAATTAAACAAAACCCTATTAAACATTATATATCCAAATGTATATCTTTACTGTAGATGGAAATATAGGAAGTGGTAAATCCACACTTATTAAACTAATGAAAAAAAAATATGAAGCATTCGCAAATACAAGAGTTGTATATCTGCCTGAACCAGTAGATATTTGGGAAAGCATAAAAGACAAAAATGGTAAAAATGTAATAGAAAGTTATTATGAAAATCAAGTAAAGTTTGCTTTTCCATTCCAAATGATGGCATATATTTCAAGAGTTCATCAAATAAAAGAAATTATGGAAAAATACGATGATAATACAATAATTATTTGTGAGCGTTCGGTATATACAGATAAACATGTTTTCGCAAAAATGTTACATGATTATGGAACTATGAATGATATAGAAATACAAATTTATAAAAAATGGTTTGATGAATTTGTAAAAGATTTCCCTTTTTCAGGGATAATATATGTAGGTGCTGAGCCTAGTAAATCATTAGAAAGAGTAAAAATTAGAAATAGAAAAGGCGAAGATATTCCATTAAGTTATTTGAATATGTGTCATCGATATCATGAAGATTGGTTAAACAATAGTAATATACCAGTTTTAAAATTAAATGGAAATAAAGACTTTATAAATGCTATACCTTCAACCTGGCAGTTAGCAATAGAAACATTCATTAAAACACATAGTAATATTGAAATTATAGACGAGTATTTACACACTATGGTAACTGGTTAGTCAATGCTATTTGTTAAATAAAAGTTATTAAATATTGTTTTACCTTTAAATTTTAAAATATCTGTTTCTTGAGCTGTAGTTGGAAAATTATCATAACCATATATATCTTGAAGTAAAAGCCATTCAAATAATCCTCCTGGATATATAAAAACATTTATAAATCCTAAACCTATTAACTGATCGTATTTTTTCATTAAATTAGGCGCATTCGCATTTTCATCGTAGACAATTATATTTACATTCTGATTTGATTTTATTAGTTTATTTATTATCTCTTCTTCTCTGCTTATTGGTACTGTATTTTTAATCAATATATCTTGTCTAGAACTATCTAAAGTATTAATTAATAAAAACTTATTTTTATTTTTCATACTATATTGAACGTCTTCAAAATTAACTTTTCTTGTAGATGTAGTGTTTCCCATTATTAATTATTTATTATTTTAAATAATTAATTTTTCTTTATTATTTTATTTATTTAATTTGATTTTGCTACTCTAATTAATTTCCAGTATGGAAATTCTTCATTTAAATAAGATTGTTTAGTAACTATATAATTATTACCTGCTTTATAAAAACGACCACTACTATTAGCGACAGAAACACTAGATTTAGTAGGCATAGTAACTCTAAAAGGAGACCCTTCTGTAAAAAGTAAATAATCTCCATCTCCTGGTAATCCATATTTGTCAGGATCATAACAAAAATCTCTTCCACCATTTAATAATCCATTGCTATTTACACCTGGCAATGAATATGGATTTTGAGCGCATTTTAAATTACCAGCACAATCACTATCTCTATCACAATCACCTTGTCCTTCTGGTTCATTACGTAACCAATCATTCCATCCCTTCCATGATGCGTTTACTTTATCTCCGCCTAATTTTGTTCCTGGAACACCTAAACATGCCTTTTTAAAGTCAGCCCATCGTGAATTCCATACTGATTTATTCGTTTTTACAAATTGCCAAAAAGGGAAATATTCCATTTCATACATTTCCTTTGTTAAAATATAGCCTGGTTTCCAAGCCATTCCCTTTTTCCATTTCTGATTTACATTTGTAATAGGTAAAATAGATTTAAATCCTCCCCCACTATTTCCAGAAAAATTAAGAGCTCCATTTTCCAATTTAATATATTCAGTTACGGTCATCATTTGGACGAAATCATTCCAACAAGGTTTTTCCCAAGGAATTGCGGGTTTTGTTCCATAACAATTTTCTTGTTGCGTAACATAATTATCAAATTCAGCTTTTGGATTTGAAGCTGCTCTATTAATATAATCTCGTATGGCTCTTACTTTATTTGATAATGTAGAGTTAGACCAGTAACTAGAGTCGGTAGTACCTTTATTCCAATCACTATCTGTAGATAACCAACCTTGTGGATTTTCAATATAAAGTTTACCACTACTATTACAACCTTGTTCTTTAAAAATTTTTGTAGCACATTTCACGGGTCTGGGATTAAAACGTGGTTCACAGGGATCTACCTGTTTTCCATAACATTTTTGTGTATATTGATCTGATTTTGTATAATCAGCTCCAGTATTTGCGTATGTAGGATATTGTTTCATATTTTCACCCGATAATATGTAAGAATGAGAATTCCACCAACTATAATCTGCTTGATCGCTCACTCTATCATTTAAATTTCCATCACATCCGGACCGTCCCCATAAACTATCTAAACACGCTTGAGAATGAGGACCTGTTTTCCAAGTAGGAGTTAAACAAGGAAATTTTTCTTCGAATTTTTTACATTGCTCTGGTCCATATAATAAATCACCTTTAAAATCAAAACCAGTTGTTCCTCCACCACAAGTAACACAAGCTTTATTACCAGTCAAACCTTGATAAATATAATTATTTCCCCAATACTTACAGTTATTTCCTTTTGCGTATTCTTCACAATCATATGTTTTCCCATCACGGTCGTGCCATTTGCGACTTTCTCCAAATTGACTTGGTAACTTTGTTTTTAAATCTTTCTTTTCAACAAAACGTGTATCACCGGCGGCCAATATTTCTTCTTTCCAATTACACTTATCATCATCATACTTGGTTCCAAATCCACCTCCAGGTAAGTTTTTCTTCACCATACCTTTTGCTTTAGTAGGACACCATCCACATATACTTTTTTCACCTCCAGTATCACCACAATCCTTCATTTCATTACAAATAGCTTGTTCCTTTTTCTTTTGACACTGAAAAGCAGCTTCTGGTCCTGGTTTTACCCAATTTTTACCACACACATCCGCAATAGGTCCATTGGCATCTCCATATAAAATTTTATTTGTTTCCCAACAGTATCCACAACCACTTTCTTCATTTATTTCAGCACAATTAAATGTTTTATCAATTATTCTACACTTTTCTATTTTTTTCGCAATATCACTTTTTGAAACATTTGCTGATGGATTAGTATCTAATAATTTTTCCTGAGAAGAATCTAATTTTTTAAATTTTACATCTCCAGATAATCCAGGTGCTGTTTGAGGGAATTTCCTATTAGACCAATACTTATCTTGAGTTTTCAAATAATCTTCTTGTCTAGATTCAGCTGCTCTTATTAATGATGCATCATCAAATCCTTCATAAACCGACTTTTTCATAAAACATCTTATTGCTAATATTACCACAAAAATACCTATTACTATATATCCTAAATTTAATTTCATTTATATATATTTAATTATTATTTTATTTTATATAAAACAATAATTATGCGGGATAAGCTGTTAGTTTATAATTCACTTTTGACCCCATTAAACTATGTCCCTGTCCTCTTGTTTGGGCCCATATACGGACAGCCCTGATTTTTGTCTTTGGAAAACCGTCAACATTAAGTGAAACTGGAATCATTGGTCCAGCTACTGATTGTGTATAATAAGAACATCGTGTGCAATATCTCGCTCTCCAATACCACCACCAACCCCACCCTCGAGACCATCCACACCAATACCTAGAACATCTTCTTCTAGTTATTTTCCTAACTGAACGAGGTGCCTTTAAAACGCCTTGATAAACTGTTTCACCATTCATTCCTTCTAATTTTATATATATACCCCAAGTTGGATTGCCCCAACCTTGGTCCTTCATTACAGCTGAAAAACTTAGTCTCTTCGCATACATAGGAGCAAACTGTTCGTATCTAATTAATCTACTATCCCATCTAGATGGTGTTGTTTGAACTACTGTTCCAGAATAATACCCACCTCGACCCGCATTAGTTGAGGGCCAGGCAAATGTTTTATCAATTATGAGAGGGTCCTTATATTTTTTGTTTAACCAGACATCATAACCACTATTTTCATTTCCCATTTTATATTGTGTTAATCCATATGAATTCCAACATTTATCATTTACAGCTGGAAATTTTTCACTAGTTTTTAATGGCATAACCGCATATTTACATTCGCTATCTGCTTCACAAGCATCCTGACACTGTTTTGCCGTTAAACTATCACTGATATACTTCATATTATTCACATTAAATCCCTCTTTATGAAAATCTAATGTAGCATCAAAAATTCCTAATAATCCTAAAATAGACAAAAAGAAAAATGAATAAATCATAAATCCTTCAACGTCATTATAATTTTTTACATATATAGACATTACTCCTAATGCTGCTAATATATTCCAAAAACTATTTGGTAATAATCCAATTGAAAAAAATACTAATACCGTTATTGTTACTGCCAAAATTCCTTTACCAATATCTTTAACATTCATACTTATAATAGTATGTTATTTTTTTTCAATAGATATATTTATTTAGATATATCTATTTTATTCTATAAAATTTGGATTCAAACATGGCGTTTGAGCGCATGCTTGATATTTAGTTGTGGCAGGGCAAGGTCTTCCTCCAAACTTAGCAGGATATAAAATTTGCCTTGTGCTAGTTTGTGAACCACCTCCGCAAGTCTTACTACAATCACTCCAAGCAGCCCATTCTCCAACAATACAATCTCTAGGCGGTGGAAACCTATATAAAACATCTGCTACAGCTTCTTTACAAGTTCTTTTACAACCTGATTTTATATCTCCACAAGCTTCTTTCATAGCCAATTGACCCTTGGTATATGTAGTTTTTAAACTAGTTTGGCCCGTTGGATTAATACCAGGCCAACCCCAACCTTCTGCTTGTTGCTCTCTTGATTTTGAGCTTCTTTCTATCTTTTGTTTAGCAGTTACAGTTTGACCCCATTGAACTAGAGAATTATTACTGACATTTGTAAAGGCAGTCCACATAATAAAACAATCTTGACCCACCATTTTTGTAACGACGCCTTCATAACGAAGAGGATATAATAATTTACTAACCGTAGAGCCAGTTGTTATAGGTGGAGGTGGTGGTGGAGTCGTTCCTAAACAAATCATTGCTGTATTTGCTCTAGTGCCATAATCAACAGCTCCAGTAATTAACTTATTAACTCGTTTAATAGTCTTTTTATAATCTTCTGCGTTAGTAGTATCTCCAGTAGGATAAGCAAATCCTGGAATATTCCAAGCTGCTTGGTCTTGAGAATATTTACTAACGTCCCCAACATGTTGTTTCGCTCCACTAACACCTTCATTAATCTTTTTAAATCCGGTTCCTTTTGGATCACATCCTTCATCTAACATAATTTTCTTTAAACAAACAGGATGAGGAACTCCTTGGCGACTAAATTTGGGATCACAAGGGTCTATATTATCATGATTACCAAAACATAAATCACTATTATCAATTGCTGTTTGATAAACATTATCTCTTGTTTTTGTATTTGTATTCTGCATAATAACCCCTACTTCTTTATAACCCATTTTTATAGAATCACCTAGTGCCTGTGGTGTTTTTCCATACAATACGGAATTAGTACATTGTGAATTTTTCCATAATTTACTAACACACGCGGCACTATGGGGTCCGGATAAGTAATAAGGGGTTATACAAGGATGATCTTTTAAAAACTGTCCGCATTTATCAGCAGACAACATGCCATAACCATCGCCTCCACATACATCATCACTGTATTTAGGAAGTAATTTATCTCCTACTTCTTTTTTAACCATACCGGTTCCAGTAGTAGGACAAAATCCACAAAGGTCTGCTGCTTCACCATATAAATCTCCACAACTTTTTACATTAGTACATATGTCTTTTTCACGTAATTCTTTACATTTAGTTCTATTATTAGTCCAAGCTTTAGTGGGACATACATCTGGATCGGGTCCATCTTTTCCACCGTATCTGAATTCTTTATCATAAGCACAATATCCGCAATCTCCTTGATCTCCTTCTTGTAATTGGTCACAACTTGTTAAAACTCTGCATTGTGTTAATTTTTTATCCATTTCACTTTGAGAACCACCTATAGTTGGAATATAACTTTGTAACTGTTTCTTAATGTCAAATTTAAACCATTTATTTACTTCTGGATCTGCTTTAAGCATTCCTGCTCCTATACCAACACTTCTTACTTTCCAATAATCATTCTGTTTATTTAAAAATGCTCTTTCGCCTTTTTCCAATGTTTCATTACTAAATCCTTCATTATCCTTTAAACTCATATAAATTTGACTTACTAAAACTACTAATAATGTAACTCCTAAAATCAATATTAATTTCATATATAATTAGTTTATATAAAATTAATTTACTTAAAATCAACAATAATTTCTACCTGTTCTTTTTTAATACTTTTAGACGCTGATATTGATAATTCTTCTCGTTTTTTTCTTGTTTGTTTAACTTTTACTTTTCTATTTTTTGCTGTACTATTTCTATTGTCTTGATCTTTTTTAATATCATTAAAATTCTTTTCAATATAATCTAAAATTTTATGCTCTAACACCCATTTAAAAAAATTTAATTGTCCTATTGTTGTTTGAATGACACAATCATCTTTATAAGGAATTGTAATACGATCCCATCTACAAAAGGGATCAAATCTTTTTTTACTATAAGCCTTTAATTTTAATTTATAATCAATATAAACTTTAAACCGTTTTTCCATACCATAAATATCTTTTAATAGATAAACTGTATAATATTTCTTAGAATAATTTGTAGCAAACCAGTCAACTAATCTCAAAGATACAGTTGATTCTCCATTAATTATCGGTAAAATTTTTTCCATATTTCCATCTTTATTATAAAATTCCATTAACTTTTTTAATAATAAACTATTTTGTGTTGATAAACAAGAACTCATATAATCTATTATTTTACTCTGTTTTTAAATACTTATTAGAGCTACTGTTTATATTGCTGTTTTGTGGTCTTAAAAAATTATCCTGAACTCTTAAATCTTCTAAATAGTTGTTTCCTTCCATAAATGGATTACCCAATTTGGCTATTTTATCACGTTCAGCCATACGATTACTATTTAATTCACGAATATTTAATTCATAATCAGTTTCATGTTTTATAACTAATTCTTCTTCTATAGGAATAATTTCCTTACGTGTATCAATACGCTCAAATCTACTTGTTTTATTATATTTTTCGTTTTTTTTTGGAGTCCATTTACTAATTTCATATTGTGGGGCAAAACTTACCTTTTTACTCATTTATATGTTATTGCGGAAAAATTGAAAACTTTTTAACACATAATAATTGTATCATTATATAAATATGGAAGAATTAAGTGAAACTTATCCACCAAGGCTACTATTAGCAATATACCAAAAATGGAATAAGGACGGACACGGAGCCAAAGATGAAGAAGAAAATTATATTAATTATTTTAAAACAAAAAAGCTAGTAATGCTAAGTTATAGCAAAGAAGAACTAATTTATGATGGACTTATTGAAAGTTTAAATTTCATCCATGAAGTAAGAATGAGGTCATTAGCGTCCAGTGATTTTCCATATGAAATTAGTCCAGTAGTTATGTATAGATACAAGAATAGAGATTTCTGTATCAAACATAATGGAGTTGAAAAATTTCAAAAACTATGGCGTAAATTTCATTATAAAACTATGCCTAGATACAAAAATATTCGCAATTTACAATATAGAAGTATATATGGTAAATTTAAAAAACAAATTTAAAATAATTTCATACTATTTGTAATTGTAACACAAGTTGACTGAGGAATTTTACCTTCCTTACAATCAACTTGTAACTCACTAGTAAATGACCTTTTTTTTAATTGAGTCCAAGCAGTATTCCTATGTCCTACGCTACCAACTAATCCTAACATTGCCGCTCCTTCATTCATTTTAACACCATTTACTATTCTACTACCTTCTCTTGAACCTCCTGTTCTTTCAGTTAATACTCTTTTTGGTACTTTTCCACTCATTTATAATATAATTTAATATTAATTTTTTTTTATTATTTTCATTTGCTTGCTAAATTTAAATTTTTTATCATCCATTGTTCTCCTTTTTAAATTACAGCTTAAACAACTTATTACTACATTTTCTGTATTATGACCTATACTGTTATCAATACGATCTAACGTCCACTGTTTGGGCTCTCTTACATTCTCATAAATCAATAACATATCTTCCATACAATAATAACATTTCATCTTGGATAAAACCAACTTGTCTATACATTCGTCTATTTTTATTAATTTTTCCTCATTTAATTTATTTTTTTTTATATCTTGCGCACGATAACTTCTTATTTTTCTCTCCAATTCTTTTTTTATAAAAGTATTGCCAGAAAAATCTTCATTAGCGCATAATTTTTTTATCAATTTATGAGGAGATTCACTTAATAGAACCTTTTTTTCAGTAACTTTATTTAGAATCTTACGTTTTCTTTCCCCTTTAGGTTTAAAACTATCTACATTTCGCTTTCCAATTATTTTAATAGATTTCATATAAATTAAAACAATACTATAAAAAATTGATATAAACTTTTAAAAACAAATATATATACAAACATGGTCGAAGAATCTCAAAAAGAAGAATGTCTTGAATTAAAAAATATAAAATATCAAACAATGCTTTTAAACAACAATACCAAAATATATGAGACTACGCCAAATACCAGCAATATTGAAAAATTTTTAGAGAAGGAATTACAAGCCACAATAAATAAACCTTGGACTAAATTAGGAAAGGGTTCCAAACTAAAAAAAATTAATGAATATATTATTTCCTATTCTCAAGAAAAACAGTATGATGAAGATCAAACTAAGAAATTAAAACGTTATTTATTAAGTTGTTTGGAGCGTAAAAAACTACAGAAAGCTAAAGATGTAAATTATTGTATCCAAACAAATAAAATTTTATCTATTCCTGCACTTACATACAATGATTCATCTAGAAAATTTACATTACGTAAAAATGAGAAGAAAACGCCTAAGTCTACTAGCACCAAAAATAAAACAACTAAACATAGGAGGAAAAAAAGTAAAATTGATAAAAATAATAAAGAATAAATGTTATATTAGTATATTATGATTAATGTCTTATGGAACGATTTACCAACACTTAAAGATATTATCGATGACATAGAGGCACCCAACACGGTTGTAAACGATAAGGATATTGAAGATTTCAAGGAGAGTGTTTGTTATATTATTGATGATGTTCTTAATAATAATATACATCTTTATAGTGATAAACATTTCGATGAAATATTATTTGAAGATGTATTATCAAATGTAAATAAATCATATTATGATATAATTAATTTATTTAATTTCGATATTGAAGGACAAGTATGGGATGCTATTGAAATATATTGTTATAAACATAATTGTTTTAGATCATATAGCACTACAACTATAATAAATGAACCAAATAATAAAAAAGTCAAAAAGTTGCTAACACAATATTTAAATACGCCACAATTAGAACAAAGATCAAAAGAATGGTTTGAATTTCGCAGAAGCGGGTTATCTGCTAGTGATATTTGGAAAGCGGTAGACTCACAATCTATGCAGAATAGTTTAATTTATAGCAAGTGTAAACCTATGAATATGAGAATATCTAAATCAACTAATATTACTACAGCTTTCCATAACGGGCATTTATTTGAACCTTTATCTATTATGCACTATGAGCATGATTTTGATACAGTAGTTGGAGAATTTGGTTGTATGGCGCATAAAAATTATTCTTATTTATTAGCATCACCAGATGGAATAAATATTAAAGAAGGTAATAAAAGATATGGTCGAATGGTTGAAGTAAAAAATCCTACTACAAGAGAACTCACCGGTATTCCAAAAAAAGAATATTGGATTCAAATGCAATTACAAATGGAAGTATGGGATTTTGATGAATGTGATTTTCTGGAAACTGTATTCAAACAATATGAAAAAAAAGAAGAATTTTTACAAGATGGAGATAGTTTTACTCATACTAAGAACAACAAACGCAAAGGTATTATCATAAGATTTTATGATGGAGAACAACCCATATATAAATATCCACCCGTAGATATTTCAAAAGAAGAATTTGAAATATGGTATGATAAAACTTTAGATGAATCAAATAATTTAGAATTTGTTTGTAAAATTTATTGGTATTTACACGATTATTCGTGTGTTTTAGTTCCTAGGAATAAAAAATGGTTCAATCACTCACAACCAAAATTAAAAAGTATATGGGACACCATCGAAAAAGAAAGAGTAGATGGATACGACCACCGTAAACCAAAATCAAAAAGAAAAAAAAAATTAACACCTAAATCATTAATTAAATTAGAAACAAATACAAAATGTTTATTTGCCAATTGTGATTTGATTGATAGTCCAAAAATAGATAAAAATCAAAATATTGTTATTAAAGTACGAACAGAGTCATTCGAAAAAAAAAATGATTAATATACATTCCTAACATTACTACAAAAAAATCCAACCCTGCGACAATTAAAACCAGGCGCTACTACATTTTTATTATTATCTTCTTTTAAGGCGTCACTAAATCGATATGCTTTTTCAGCATCTAATTTTGAACCTTTTACTAATTCATTTTCATAAATATTTGGATAATTTTTTATTTCACATTCAAACCCCTCTTTGGTATATCCAGACAATACTAAAGCTAACGATAAAATAGCACCTAAAAATAATAGTTTATTTAACAAGTTTTTCATTATAAATTATACACCTATTTTTTAATAACTAATTATTAAATTAAAACAACTATTTAAAATTTATAATATAAATTATTTTATATTATGAATACTGAAGATTGTGTGACTAAACGAAACGGCAAAACAGAAAATATTTCATTTGATAAAATTCTTAAAAGGCTAAAAGCTCTTGGTAAAAATGAACTTAGTGTCAATTACACTAGTTTAGTACAGAAAGTTATTGATAGATTATATAATGGAATATCTACTATATTAATAGATGAATTAACCGCACAACAGTGTGCTTCATTAGCAACTACACATCCAGATTATGGTGTTTTAGCCAGTAGAATTCTTATGTCAAATCATCATAAAAATACAAATCAAGATATGTATAAAGTATCAAAAAAATTATACGATTTTAAAGATATTCATGGGGTCCATCATCCTATTATTTCAAAAGAACAATTTAATATTATTAAGAACAACAAACAAGAAATTCAATCAATGATTGATTATAATAGAGATTTTTTAATTGATTATTTTGGATTTAAAACTTTAGAACGTGCCTATTTACTCAGGATCAATAAAGTAATTGTTGAAAGACCACAACAAATGTGGATGAGAGTCGCTATTGGAATTCATAAAGATAACATGGAAAAAGTAAAAGAAACATACGATTATATGAGTCAAAAATATTTTACCCACGCAACACCTACACTTTTTAATGCTGGCACACCAAGACCACAATTAAGTTCTTGTTATTTAATTGCTATGGAAAGTGATAGTATTAGCGGTATTTATAATACATTATCTGACTGTGCTGCTATCTCAAAATGGGCAGGAGGAATTGGTTTACACGTTCATAATATACGAGCTTCCGGTTCTCATATTCGCGGCACTAATGGCACTAGTAACGGCCTTGTACCTATGTTGCGTGTATTTAATAATACAGCTAGATATGTAGACCAAGGTGGTGGAAAAAGACATGGGTCATTTGCTATTTATCTTGAACCGTGGCACGGTGATATTTTTGAGTTTTTAGAAATGAAAAAAAATCACGGAGATGAAGAAATGCGTGCGAGAGATTTATTCTATGCTTTATGGATTCCAGATCTATTTATGAAAAGAGTGGCAAGTAATTCTGACTGGACTTTAATGTGTCCTGATGTTTGTCCGGGTCTTAGTGATTGTTACGGTGAAAAATTTGAAGAATTATATACTAAATATGAAAATGAAGGAAAAGGCATTAGAACAATTAAAGCACGTGATGTGTGGTTTAGAATTTTAGATTCGCAAATGGAAACAGGAACACCTTATATGCTTTACAAAGATGCTTGTAATTCTAAATCTAATCAAAAAAATCTTGGAACTATTAAATCTAGTAATTTGTGTACTGAAATTATAGAATATAGTAACGACGAAGAAACCGCTGTATGTAATCTAGCATCCATCGCATTAAGTAAATTCATTAAAGAAACTGTATCGCCATTTACAAAACCCATCACGGTATACACTAAAAATGACTGTAAATGGTGTGACCTTCTTAAATATTTACTTAATCGTAAAAATATCGAATATAATCAAGTTATAATTGATTCATCAATGTTTGAAGACTATCAAAAACAGTTTAATGTTAAAACTCTTCCACTTCTTCTACACGGTGAAGAAAAAGTAGGCGGATATGACAATACACTTAACTTACTAAGAAATCAATTTGATTATGA
>Ga0315315_10002613_pt1 | contig 16489 bp, 17 predicted proteins | sample M140m3416metaG_FD_203699 | JGI IMG/M metagenome (GOLD analysis project Ga0315315, IMG submission 203699) | Ammonia-oxidizing marine archaeal communities from Monterey Bay, California, United States - M1 40m 3416 | ecosystem: Environmental > Aquatic > Marine > Intertidal zone | place: USA... | reverse complement strand
ACCGCAAGTAGACCCCGTTTCCGCAGTCTCAACTAAGGCGGCGCCGGAATCATTCCGCGAAGTTATCTCCCTATTCGCCAAGCACCGAGAAGCGGCGCTTTGCACTAATTTGCGAAACAACGTCCATTTAGTTTCTTTTGAACCTGGACGGATTGAGCTGCGACCCGACGGCCACGCCCCCCGGGACTTAGCCAGCCACACGGCAGCGCTATTAACAAACTGGACCGGGGATCGCTGGGTCGTCAGCATATCAAGAGAAGAAGGCGCGCCGACCTTAGTCCAACAAGAAGAAGCGATCGAGCAGGCAGCTAAAGATAGCGTGGAATCGCTCCCCTTGATTCAATCGATCAAAACCGCCTTTCCAGGGGCTAAGGTCTCTAAGGTCACACCAAAGTTTTCATTGACCGACCGCGACATGCTACCGGTTGATGAGGGATTAGATGAAGAGGATTAAAGCATGAGAAATCTAAGCCAGCTCATGAAGCAGGCCCAGGAAATGCAGGCCAAGATGGGCGAATTCCAGGAACGTCTATCGTCACTGGAGGTAAGCGGCAATTCAGGCGGTGGCTTGGTCACAGTCAATCTGAACGGCAAGGGTGAGATGCGCAGCGTCAACATTGACCCTTCCTTGCTCAAACCCGAGGAAGCCGAAATTCTCGAAGACCTAGTAACAGCGGCACACAATGATGCAAAATCGAAGCTTGAGGAAAAAATTCAAGAAAAAACATCTGATATGATGGGTGGCCTACAATTGCCGGCCGGTATGAAGCTGCCCTTCTAACACCGGAAACACATGAACCCGATTGACCTGCTCATTCAGCTTTTAGCTCGCTTACCGGGCCTTGGCCCTCGTTCAGCGCGGCGTGTCGCTTTGTTTCTCATAAAAAAACGTGAAAGCCTACTTTTACCCTTAAGCAAGGCTTTGGAAAATGTGGCTGAGAATATTCAAGAATGCTCGGTTTGCAGCAATCTTGATACACTCTCTCCTTGCGCCGTCTGCCGCGATGAAAAACGCGACCCAACAATACTTTGTGTTTTAGAAGAAGTAGCAGATTTGTGGGCGCTAGAACGAACAGCCTCCTTTAAAGGGCGCTATCACGTTTTGGGCGGGCACTTGTCTGCGCTTGACGGTATAGGCCCGGAGGATCTCAATATTAGTTCTTTGGTGGAGCGGGTGGAACGGGATTCCATCAGCGAAATTATCCTAGCGACAAATCTAACGGTCGATGGCGAGACCACCGCCCATTACGTTGCCGAACGTTTAGAGCCAACGGGCGTTAAGGTCACGCGCCTAGCACACGGTGTCCCTGTCGGTGGCGAGCTTGATTATTTAGATGACGGCACTCTAACCGCCGCACTCCGCGCACGACGTGTAGTCGGTACCCAATCCTCATGAACACCACCATCACAATTCCTCGGCCCCTCGCAATTCAGGTACCGGTGGAGTGTCCTGGTCCTCCAACTCCACTTCGGCCACTCTTACGGCGCGTTTTTGAACCTTCTCTGTGGAAATGCGAATTTGCCGGATATCCTCTTCCGTTTGACTAAAATGGCTCTGCAGATTGGCGACGCGTTTATCGAGCCGCACAACATCATCATTCATCGCCATCACTTCTTTCTGGATCAAGCCAGCTTGTTCGCGCATTTGCGCGTCTTTCAAAACTGCACGAATTGTATTGAGCGTCGCCATCAAAGTCGTTGGCGAGACAATATAAACCCGCACCCGATGAGATTTCTCAACAACTTCCGGTAACGAAGCGTGGAGTTCAGCATAGACTGCCTCGGCTGGAAGGAACATCAGCGCACTGTCTGCAGTTTCGCCGGGAATAATGTATTTCTTCGCAATATCTTTAACGTGTTTCATAACGTCGGCCGCAAATTGCTGACGTGCAACCCGTTTTTCACCCTCATCCTCGGCTGTACGAAAGCGGTTAAAACTTTCCAGTGGAAATTTCGCGTCTACCGATATGGACCCCGGAGGGTTTGGTAACTTTAACAAACAGTCAACCCGGGACCCGTTCGATAATTTTTCCTGGAAACTATAGGCTGATGGCGGCAAAATATTCTTAACTTGGTCGGCCAATTGCGTTTCGCCAAAAGCACCGCGCGTTTGCTTATTTGATAAAACTTGCTGCAAATTCACAACATCGGTCGATAATTGAGTAATGTTTTCCTGAGCCTTGCCTATTAAGGCAAGCCGCTCGCGAAGGTCGGTCAGGGTATTGGTGTTCTCCGTCGCCTGCTTAACTAGCGAGTCGCCAACCCGCCGGCTCACCTGATCTAGTCGTTCATCCAATGATTTTGTTAACGCCCGTTCTTGAGCCTGCAAACGTTCTGTTAACTGGTTTTGGGCAACCGTTTGCTGTTCTACTAAAAGGCTGATTTTGGTGGATAATTCCGCAGAGTTATCACGCTGGCGCCCCGCCAGGAAAAAGCAGTTAGCTACCAGAGCCAAAAACACAGTGCCGAGTGCAATCAGAAAGGGAAGGTTGCCAAGGAAAGATTCGAGTGTGAATTGCATAACAATATATTATAGCACGCGATTATCTCATTAGCATCTCCGCTCTTGATTTCCGCAAAGCCTACCAATAGGAAGCTGTTAGAACACATCTTTTTAGGGAAAAAATTATGGCAATATTGCCGATTATAATCGCCCCGGACCCTAGGTTAAAGAAGAAGGCCGAAACCGTGGCGGCTGTCGACTCTGAAATTGGTGAGTTGATGACAAACATGCTGGAAACCATGTACCTAGCTCCTGGGATTGGTTTAGCGGCGCCACAAGTGGGTGTCTTAAAGCGCGTTATCGTTTTGGATATCACTAAGGGCGAAGGACCGCCCGATCCCATTTGCATGGCCAATCCCGAAATTACTTGGTGTTCAGAGGAGGAGGTCACCTATGAAGAAGGTTGCCTTTCGTTGCCGGAACAATTCGACCAGGTTACCAGACCTGCCAAAATTCGTGTCAGCTTTCTAAACAAAAAGAACATGCAGGAAGAGTGCGAAGCCGATGGATTATTGGCTACCTGTATTCAGCACGAAATGGATCATCTCACCGGCACATTGTTCGTCGACCACCTTTCCCATTTAAAACGCGGTATGATCCTGCGCAAGCTCAAGAAACTGAAAAAACTAAATGCATCTTAATCATAAAGCAGCCTATCGCACGCCCCACCTCATACTGGGAGAAAACTGATGGCCCTAAGTCTTGCATTCATGGGATCACCGGACTTCTCAGTGCCAGCCTTAACAGCATTACATAACGCCGGGCACAAAATCTCCGCGGTTTATTGCCAGCCTCCCCGCCCGGCAGGCAGAGGCCAGAACGAACGACCTTGCCCCGTCGATGTGATCGCCCGCCGATTCGGGTTTCCCGTTTTTACGCCAACGACATTTCACGATGATTCGATCTGCCAAGGTTTTATAGACCTGAATTTAGACATCGCCGTTGTCGCAGCATATGGGCTCATTGTGCCAAAAGCGATTCTTCAAGCACCACGCCTTGGCTGCATTAATATTCACGCTTCTTTGCTGCCACGTTGGCGAGGGGCAGCGCCAATTCAACGGGCCATTTTAGCAAACGATTCGGAAAGCGGCATTACCATCATGCGGATGGATGAGGGTCTTGACACGGGTCCTACGCTCTTATCCGGGAAGGTACCGATCACGACAGCTACCACCGGAGAAACTCTGCATGATTCACTCTCTGCTTTGGGCTCTTCGCTTATCGTAGATGTGCTAGCCAGGTTACAACAGAAGACCATAACCGCAACCCCACAACCCAATGAGGGCATTACCTATGCCAAAAAGTTAAATCGAACGGAATCCATCCTGGAGTGGCAGAAGTCGGCGCAAAAGCTCGAACGTCAGGTCCGCGCATTTATGCCCTGGCCCGGCAGCTGGTTCAAACATGGCGGTGAACGTATCAAGGTGCTTGCTGCATCTCAGGCCGACAAAACCGGATCGCCGGGGACCGTGGTCGATAATCAGCTCACCATTGCATGCGGGGAAGGCAGTCTCAGGCCCCTTACACTGCAACGGGCCGGCAAACGCGCTATGACAACCGATGAGTTTTTGCGCGGCTGGCCTATCCCAGCGGGAACTAATTTGCTGTGACCCGGTGGAAAATAACCATTGAATATGACGGAGGGCCCTTTGTCGGCTGGCAACGGCAGGCTGAAGGCGTATCAGTTCAAGGATCAATCGAGGCCGCTATCGAGAAATTTTCTCAAGAGAAAGCCACCCTATATGGCGCCGGACGAACAGATTCCGGCGTGCATGCCCTAGCGCAAGTCGCGCATTTCGAGATTGCCAAAAAAGTTGGAGCAGATACGGTGCGAGATGCTTTGAACTTTCACTTAAAGGCACTTCCTATAGCTATACTTTCCGCAGAGATGGTCAATAATGCATTTAACGCCCGCGTGTCGGCGACCGCACGCCATTATCGATATAGGATATTAAATCGACGCTCACCTGCAACACTGTTAATCGGGCGGGTCTGGCATTTGCCACAGTCCCTCAATGTGGGGGCTATGCATGACGCAGCACAATTTCTGGTGGGTCACCACGACTTTACCAGCTTCCGGGCCACCAGCTGTCAGTCCAAGTCACCTATCAAAACCCTGGACCGATTAACGGTCAACCGCAACGCGGACGAAATCATCATCGAAGCCAGCGCACGTTCTTTCCTGCACCATCAAATGCGCAATTTTGTCGGCACGCTCAAATTAGTAGGTGATGGCAAATGGTCGCGTCAGGACGTTAAAGAGGCTTTGGATGCTAAACGCCGGGCAGCTGCGGGCCCTACAGCACCGTCAGACGGACTATATTTGCTGCGCGTAGATTATTAGACTCTCACCTAAGGGAATCGAAACAAAACCATGCCGGGTGCAAACTTCAAGATGAGGAACTCCAGCAAGGTCAGCAGAGGGCCCGTAGGTATCTGCTACCCCATAAATTTCCTAAAATGAATATGTAATAGACCATGATAAACTCGAAGCTACTAGTGGCGACCACTACTCTAGTGCTCGGTTTAAAATCACTAATGCTGATGAATATCCCAGCGGCGAATAAAATAACTACTTTAAACGGAACAGGCACCAATTGCATGCAGCAGTTTAAGCATCCATTCGCTGCTCATCGCGATGCATAGGCGCAATCAGGGTAGTCATAAAGAATCCAATGAGACCGTAATTTATAGCACCCACGTATACCTGGGACCATAAGAGGGAAGGGCAGAATGAAGAGCGTAAATAGAAAATTCTATTGGCGGTCCGATAAAGAAAATTTGACTACCTGCGTTGGGCTTAATTATCAATTGTATCGCGGTTTTATCACGCAACATAGATCGCCAACCTACTAATGATAATCGGAGTATCTGCCTTCCTTCGCTCATTGGGTCTTGCGAAAGTACCCTTCCAAGATAGCCTGATAAATGCCTACCAACGCCTCAATGTCTTCCAAACGGCATCGTTCATCAACCTTATGCATAGTTTGGCCGACCAAACCGAACTCGCATACGGGACAATGGTCTTTAATGAACCGCGCATCTGACGTGCCACCGGTTGTGCTCATTTCCGGCCGCTCCCCGGTCACACGTTCGACGCAATTTGCAACCAAATTACTGAGTGGGCCAGGTGGAAAAACAAAGGACTCACCACTCACTCGGACCGAGATTTCGTAATTCTCAGCTCCGTCTGCAGAAGCGTCTAACTTCATTTGGATCCAATTTTTAAGAGAATCGGAACTATGCATATCGTTAAAGCGAATATTGAAGCGAGCCTCAGCTGTACCGGGAATAACATTCTCTATAGGGTTAGCAATGTCGATGGACGTGATTTGCAGGCTCGACGCTTGGAAATGATCGTTGCCATCATCAAGCGGTTCCGCCAGCAAAGAATCCATCATTCGCACCAGCCGATGCGATGCACTATCGGCCAAATGTGGATACGCTACATGGCCCTGCTGGCCCAGCACGGTAACGATAGAGTTCATCGATCCTCGACGACCGATTTTCATCATTTCGCCAAGCCGGGTTGGATTGGTAGGCTCTCCGACAACGCAAACGTCTATTTTTTCGTTTTCCTGCTCTAACCAATTAAGAACTTTCCGCGTACCGTTGATCGCAGGCCCCTCTTCATCACCTGTAATGAGGAAACTAATAGACCCTGAGACACCACCATTGGCAATCAGTGCTTCCGCCGCACTGGTAAAAGACGCGATGGCCGTTTTCATATCAACGGCACCGCGCCCATATAAAATTCCGTCCCGAATTTCCGCAGCAAATGGATCGAAATTCCAGGCACTCACATTACCAGGCGGCACCACGTCCGTATGACCTGCAAAACAGAAATTCGGTGCCTTATTACCGAACCGGGCATAAAGATTATCTACATCTGCCGTGCCTTCTTCGGAGAAGACAAGCCGGTGACAGCGAAAGCCAATTTCTTCCAAAGTTTCCTGCAACAGATCAAGCGCGCCACCCTCGGCCGGGGTGATACTAGGACACCGGATAAGCCGCTGAGAGAATTCGATAGCGTCGATCATTACCGGCTAGTCACGTAGCAATTCATTGATTGACGTCTTTGATCGGGTGCCTTCATCAACGGTTTTCAGTATGACCGCGCAATAAAGGTTTGGCCCCGACGTGCCGTCCGGCAACGGCTCACCCGCGTGGGAGCCCGGCACAACCACAGAATAGGCTGGGACCCGACCGCGAGTAATTTCGCCCGTCTCACGATTAATAATTTTGGTCGACTGACCGATAAACACTCCCATGGAGAGTACCGAGCCTTCCTCAACAATAACTCCTTCGACCACTTCCGAACGAGCGCCAATGAAACAGTTATCCTCAATGATGACTGGCTCCGCCTGCAGAGGTTCGAGCACGCCTCCAATACCAGCTCCGCCGGATATATGCACATTTTTACCGATCTGAGCACACGAGCCAACCGTCGCCCATGTATCCACCATAGTACCTGAGTCGACGTAGGCGCCGAGATTGACAAAGGACGGCATCAGCACCACGCCGGGCGCAATATAAGCTGACCGACGCACGACGGCATTCGGCACGCTCCGGAAGCCGGCTTTCTTAAAATCCGCCGTAGTCCAGCCTTTAGTCTTAGCCGAAACCTTATCCCACCAGGCTGCTCCATCTGGGCCGCCTTCGATAGCCCACATATCGTAAATTCGAAACGACAACAAAACCGCCTTTTTTAACCACTGGTTCACCTGCCAACCATCACCAACCTTCTCGGCAACACGTGCTCGGCCCGAATCCATTAACTCGAGAGCACTCTCGATAGCATCGCGCACCTCGCCTTTAGTCTCGGGCGTAATCGAATCTTTATCTTCCCAGGCGGAGTCTACCGCCTTTTGTAAATCTGCTTGTTTCATGAATCTTCCCTGTCGCTATAGCAGCCGGAGCGCGCCGATCCTCTTAAAGTTAAGCATCCAAGTCAAGCGATGCTGTCAGTTTTTTCTTCCACCAGTGCGCTTAACCAAATGGTCAAATCTTCAATCCGATGATCAACATAGTCCGCACCGTCCGCATCCTCGGACCAACGATGCCCTGTATGAATGAGCACCGTGGCCATGCCGAGTCGTTTAGCAGGCTCCAAATTGCGGGCAACATCTTCTACCATGACTGTTTCTAACGGGTCGATTCCGTACTTCGAAAGTAAAGAGTGGTATGCACTTTCATCTGGCTTAGGCTGAAAATCTGCCGCGATAATATCAAAAATATCATCGAAATGGTGACGTATACCCAATCGGTTGGTGATGCGTTCTGCATGCGCGAATGACCCATTGGTATAAATCATCTTTCTCCCTGCCAGTTTCGTAAGCGCTTGGTCAAGTGCAGGGCTGGGCTCAATGACAGAAACGTCTATGTCATGGACATAATCAAGAAACGGTTCAGGTGCCATGCCGTGAACTTGCATGAGACCGTTTAGCGTCGTGCCGTATTCACGAAAATATCGTTTTTGCAGCTTGAACGCCTCATCCAACCCGATCTTGAAGTGTTCTGCAATGAATTTGCGCATGCGCATATCCACTTGATGGAACAAGTTACACCGGGATGGATAGAGCGTGTTATCGAGATCAAAAACCCAGTGTTTAGCGTTGATGAGAGGTGATTGCATAAGATTTCATTCTATTTTCTACGCACAAAATAAGCACACTATCATAATCTCGCAGCCGCACAGGCTTAGATATTCAACCATTGTGCGACAAAACGTTCGAACCGCACTTAACTTCTGTCTTTGCTAGGATAAAAAGCATGTAACCTCGCGGCACTTTCTATGGCCAAGACTAAACCTAAGGAATAGGTAATTAGCCGCCTTCCATCGGGCACCTAAGAACACTCATTTCGTATACGATAACCGTTTTAGCGTTGAGCCTTGAAAGATAGTTCCAATCGTTAACTAATCAATGCTGGCTTTAGGAACGCCACTAGGAAAATTTTTTAATTTCCGATTGCGTAGCTTTTGCCAGTACCCGCCGTAGGCTCTCAATAATTAGAGATTCTAATTTGAATGAACCTCTTATCGACGACGCAGGTATGGAATAGAAACTCGAATTTCTAGAGAGAATCTAGCGCTTGTAGTTTCTACATTCGTATGAGCGTGCCCGACCCATGCTCGGTAAAAATCTCGAGCAGCACACTATGTGGCGCTCGTCCATCAATAATGACAGCCGCTTCCGCTCCCTCTTCGACAGCCTGAATACACGTTTCTAACTTGGGAATCATACCCCCAGAAATAGTTCCATCGCCCATTAGCGCTCTCGCTTCATCGAGTGTCATTTCTGGGATAAGTTCACCCCTTTTGTTCAAAACGCCCTCAACATCGGTTAGCAACAATAAACGGGTTGCGTCGACACCACCGGCAACAGCCCCGGCAACCGTATCAGCGTTGATGTTAAATGTTTGTCCCGATACATCGATGCCCAGCGGCGCAATCACCGGGATGATTTCCGTTTCCTGAAAAGCGTTCAAGATATAGGGGTCTATCGATTCCGGCTCTCCTACAAAGCCTAAATCAATTACTTTTTCGATGCCGGATTCTGGGTCTTTTGTCTTACGAGCCGCTTTACGAACCGTAATTAACCCGCCGTCTTTCCCCGAAAGACCGATAGCAGTTCCACCGGCGGCATTGATTGCCGCAACAATCTGCTTATTGATCTGACCCGACAGAACCATTTCGACGACTACCACCGTCTCCGCATCGGTCACCCGGAGGCCATCGATAAACTCGCTTTTAATTCTCAACCTCTCCAGCATGGTCCCGATTTGTGGTCCGCCGCCATGTACCACCACCGGATACACACCGACCTGCTGCAGCAACACTATATCGTTGGCGAAACTTGCCGCGAGCGTCGCATCTCCCATGGCGTGTCCGCCATATTTGATCACGAATGTTTTACCAGCATAGCGGCGCATATAAGGCAGGGCCTCAGTTAGAATTCCTGCCTTCTCGAGCCATTCAGCGCGGCGTTTTGCTTTATCCGACATGTCGAATTTCCGTTTGTTAACAATTTGGCGGCGGACTTTACCCTAAAGGTTTGACTGTCGCCAGCTGAACAAGGTCAGCTCGCAATTGTTCGATGCCAAGTTTTTTAAAAGCGCTCGTAACATGAACACCCGGCATAGCTGCGGGATATTTCTTCAGCTCGGCTGTAATACCTGCCAAGGTCTTTTCCAGTTCGACCGCTTTTGGTTTGTCTGATTTGGTCAATACGATTTGATAAACCACAGCATCTCGGTCGAGCTCTGACATCAAGGCCCGGTCATTGTCTTTGAGACCATGGCGACTATCAATCAACAAACAGATGCGCCTTAGGTTAACCCGTCCCTTCAAATAAAGGTGGATGAGGTGCGTCCATTCGGCGATACTTTTCTTCGAGGCGCGCGCATAACCGTACCCCGGCAAATCCACCAACATAAGTCGCTGTCCAAGATCAAAAAAGTTTATCTGCTGCGTGCGACCGGGCGTATTAGAAATTCGCGCGAGGGTTTTTCGTCCTGTCAGCGCGTTTACCAAACTCGATTTCCCCACATTGGATCGTCCAGCAAACGCCAATTCCGGCAAAACAGGCGCAGGCAGCTGATCAAGCTGAATAGCGCCGTGGACAAAGCTGCACTCTTGCGCAAAAAGTTTACGGCCGCTTTTTACGAGCGAGGCATCCAAGCTTTTATCAGGACTAGGCATTCTTTTTTTCCAAGCATTGCTTAGCTAATTTTCACGCCCATGCGCCTCATGATCACCCATTGCTGTGCAATAGAAAGAATATTGTTCCAGGCCCAATAAATAACCAAACCAGCTGGGAACGGCGCCAAGATGAAGGTGAAAATAAACGGCATGAACATAAAGATTTTTGCTTGTATCGGGTCCGTCGGCGTTGGGTTCAGCTTTTGCTGTAAGAACATGGTGGCGCCCATAATAATCGGCCAAATACCGATATTTATGATCGCCAAAGTCTCCGGCACATCCCAGGGTATTAGACCAAACGCAGTAAACAGCCCCAGTGGGTCCGGCGCAGACAAATCGTGAATCCAGCCAAAGAACGGCGCATGTCGCATTTCGATGGAGACGAACAATACCTTATAAAGCGCAAAGAAAACTGGTATCTGAACGATGATCGGAAAACAACCCGCAGCCGGGTTAACCTTCTCCATCTTATAAAGATTCATTAATTCCGTGTTCATACGTTGACGGTCTTCACCAAAACGTTCCTTCAGCTCTTCCATTTTCGGCTGCAAGGCTTTCATCTTGCTCATAGCGCGATAGGATTTGTTCGCCAACGGGAAGAAAATCAATTTGATGATAACGGTTAAAATCAAAATGGCGATGCCGTAATTGCCAAACATCCCATTGAAGTAACTGAGTGCCTCGGCAAATGGTTTGGTGAAAAACCAAAACCATCCAAAATCTATTGCCAGGTCGAACTTATCAATCTTCAAACTCTCATTATAGGCATCCAATAATTTTTTTTCTTTAGCGCCGGCAAAAAAATGGCTCTTAGTTTCGATCGTACCGCCGGGATTAACGTCCAAAGCAGGGCTGAGGAAATCCGCTTGGTAGGCTTGGCTATTGCCACGCTTGTGACTAACAAAGCTGGTTTTTACCTTTTTCGCTTGATCGGGGATGAGCGCAGCAAGCCAATATTTGTCGGTAATGCCTAGCCAGCCACCTTTAGTTTCGAATCGTTTCGGGCCACTTTCTTCAAAGTCGTCGTAATCAACTTCCTGAAGTGCCCCCTCTAATACACCAACGAGCCCTTCATGGAGAATGTAAAAGCCGAGAACGCTAGGCGTGCCTGTTCGCGATACCAGGCCGTAGGGCGCTAATGAATAAGAGTTTTTGGTGACATTCTTTACCCTCTGGGTAATTTCGAACATATAGTTCTCGTCCAGGGAAATTTGCCGCTCGAAGACCATCCCTTGACCGTTATCCCAGCTCAAAGTTATCGGCTTTCCCGGGCTCAACGTAGAGCCAGAAGCCTGCCAAACCGTCTTGCTGTTCGGTGTTTTTACGCCATTTCCAAGCCAGCCAAATTCTGCGTAATAAGGGCGTTCCGAGCCAACTGGCAATAAGAGAACAATCTCATTGCTCGTCGGGTCGAGTGTCTCGCGATAGTTTCTCAGCACTAAGTCATCAATTCGACCGCCTTTTAAATTTATGGAACCGCTCAGGCGAGAGGAAGTTATTTGGATACGTGGGTCCTTTTTTAAAGCCGCAGCCACGCTCATGCCGGCATTTTTAGAATCTGTGGACGTCGCCTTCGGCATCATATCGCTAACATCCGACCCCAGTTTAGGCCCATCATCCTCAGCTTTCGCTTTAATAGATGTTGCTTGTTTGGCCGTTTTACCATCGGCTTGTGGGGCTATAGATGGCGCCGCGTTAGGGTCTACCGCCAGCTCTGACTTTGCTGCCTCTCCAGGAACTGGCGGTGGCGGAAAGATGATGTTGAAGCCAACAACAATGACTAACGATGCAGCAATAGCGAGCAGAAGATTTTTTTGTTGATCGGGTATCATCGTTTTTATCCAAAATTATCGGGCGTGTGGAACAGGGGGAACCGGATCATGACCCGCACCGCCCCAAGGGTTGCATCGGACGATGCGGTATAAAGCAAGCCAAGCGCCCTTTAAGGGTCCGTGTGTATCTATGGCTTCTATTGCATAGGCTGAGCAGGAAGGATGGAACCGACAACTGGCTCCCAGAAGCGGTGACAATGCCACTTGATAAGCACGAATGCCGCCTTGCATACACCTGCCAATGACGTTCATGAACTCCTCCTAAACCGACTGAACTTCGCCTAGTCGTCGATTTCCCGCCAAGCCTTTAGTTTCTTCATCGCAATCACCAAGTCCCGCTGCAATGCAGGAAAAGAGCGACCCGCCGTTGCCCGGCGCGCAATGACAACATAATCATGCCCGACTGCAGCGTGTAGAGGCATAACCTCACCGACCGCTGCACGCAAGCGCCGCTTTGCGCGATTTCTCATAACCGCATTACCTACCTTGCGACTTGCTGTATAACCGACACGCACGGACGTACAATCTGCTTCACGGGCGCGTGCCTGGAGCAGCAATCCGGGCGTAAAAAATTTACGTCGCGCGGCAGCAACACGCAAAAATTGAGCGCGCAGCTTCAACGGCTCGACGCCGACCGTCATACCTTATGCGGAAAGGGTCTTACGCCCCCGCGCACGACGGCGGGCAAGCACTTGACGGCCTGATTTAGTGGCCATACGCGAGCGAAAGCCGTGACGGCGTTTGCGGACCAGATTACTCGGTTGAAATGTACGTTTCACAATGGGCCTCCGATACCCAAAACTTAGAGGCCAGCTGTATAGAAGCTGATGAATACGAAGTCAACGATTGTGCGTATTCACGTTTTAGTAAAATTACGACAAATATAGGAAGCCCGCCTTTAATCAGGAATACCTCCGTAGAATTAAAACAGTTGTTAGTATCGCTGAAATCATTTCAAAGTTGCATTATGACAGGTAAATCGCAGAACCAAACGTCTGAGGAAAATCAGAGGTTTTCTTTTAAACGATTAAGTCCATTAATCATTTTAGGCATCGGCTTTGCCCTGTTCTTTGTTTTCGACTTGAACGCGTACATCACGCAAGAGACGTTGCGTGATAATCGTGACTGGCTACTGACATGCATTTCCGAAAATACAGTTCTGACCACACTCGTTTTCATGGCGATTTATGCAGTTGGAACCGCATTTTCCTTGCCCGTCGGTGCTATCTTAACCATCACCGGCGGTTTTATGTTCGGTCAAGTTTCCGGCACATTGTATGTAGTTTTTGCCGCAACGATTGGTTCTACTTGCCTATTTTTGGCCGCCAAAACCGGGCTAGGCGATGTTTTACGCGCCAAAGCGGGTCCAGCAGTCAAATCAATGGAAAGGGGGTTCCGAGAGAATGAGCTGACTTATATGTTCGTGCTGCGGCTTATTCCGATCTTTCCCTTCTTCATAGTCAATCTGGTACCAGCTTTCTTAGGGGTGAGCCTACGCAACTTTGTTATCGGCACGTTTTTTGGCATCATACCCGGATCGTTTATTTATCTAACGATTGGCGCAGGAATCGGGTCCATTTTCGAACAAGGCAAGATACTAGAAATCAGTAGCGTACTCACTAAGGAAATCGTCTCCGCATTGATTAGCTTGGCGGTGTTGGCGTTATTACCGGTAGCTTATAAAAAATTTAAAGCCGGCAAAGGCGCCGAATAAACTACGAAGAAAGTTGGCATCACTGAATGGTAACTTCTCAAAATGTAGCGCAGACGGCCCGCCGAGCATAGACAGGAGGCCAATCTTACAGCTTTGGGATTGGCCCCCGCAAAAGTTAGCTAATACCTTCGTGAAATACTATGGTCGGCGATGCTGGTCCCGGTCAGTTTGGAGACCTCAGAAGACCCTGTAGTCAGGCGGGTTCCCAGCACCTGATAAGGTTATTAGAACGCCCGGTCACCTTATGCACCGATTCACAAATGTCAGTAGTAGTAATGTTGAGATTTAACGTTACTCACTTTCGCTTTGTCAGCTGATCCAAGAAATTGCCGAAACGGTCAACGTTCTCACAAAAACTTATACGGCCATTTCCCATAAATTTGATGGAAAGCTTGAAGGCCTAGAGGAGTCGGAACTTTTACACCATCAACTTGAGAAATTGATGCTTAATACCGCAGAGGTGGGCGCAAAATTAATGGGCTCCGCCGCTAAAACGCAAACGTACAAACCGTCATCGGTGTCGGTGTGCCCGACAATCTCAGCATTCCAGAGCGGGCACTAGAGTATTTATTCTAACCGTTCGCAGGTTCGAGCCGAACCGACAAGATGAGGTTGAGGCTGCCAATCACCAGAGAACAGTCCGTCCGCGTGCTGGCAACCCCCTTCGGCTGCCGACTAGCCCGGAGGGTACAGTATTCTGATCTAGTTTCCTAAACGAAAACGCTTACTGCGGAAAAGCTGACTAAATCTCATCCAAAACCCTTGCTGCAACGCAACAATTATGAGATGAACGAGGGCTCAATAAACGAGCCAATACTTACTGGTATTGTTAATTAGGAGTTTTGTAGGACACATGACGAGCAAAGAACGAATTAAGCGAATCACCGTTCCTGAGATTCAGGGGCGAAAAGGTTCGCAACCGATCGTTTGTCTTACCGCCTATACGGCGCCCGTAGCTGAATTAATAGATCCGCATGTGGACTTGATACTTGTAGGTGATTCCGTCGCAATGGTCCTTTATGGCATGGATTCGACGCTTGGTATCTCGTTGGAGACCATGACTGGACATGGGCGCGCTGTCGTGCGCGCAACCCAAAAGGCCCTTATCGCTGTCGACATGCCTTTTGGTAGCTATCAAGAGAGTAAAGAACAGGCCTTTCGAAATGCTGCACAAATCATGTGTGAAACCGGTTGCCAAGCGGTTAAACTGGAAGGCGGAGAAGAATTAGCAGATACAGTGCGCTTTTTGGCCGAAAGGGGCGTGCCGGTCTTTGGGCATGTAGGATTACGGCCACAAAACATGCACACTGCCGGTGGCTTCAGGCGTCATGGCAAGGAACATGGTGAAGCAATACAAATCGTGAACGACGCAAAAGCAATCGCGGATGCGGGCGCTTTTGCCATCGTCGTGGAGGGTACCGTTGAGCCTGTAGCAGCTCGCGTCACCGAAGAAACGCCTGTACCGGTCATCGGCATCGGCGCATCGCCCCGGTGCGATGGCCAAGTATTAGTAACTGAAGACCTTGTCGGTATGTTCAACACCTTTCGCCCCAAATTCGTCAAACGGTATGCGGAACTCGGAGACCAGCTGTCACGAGCGGTACAATCTTTCGCAGAAGATGTGCGCCAACGCCGATTTCCTGAATCAGAGCATTGCTTCAGGGCGGAACCGCACAAGATTTCCGGCTGAGCACGCCCAGCGTAATGGGTTTATCGCCCGAAAGTATCAGCGCTCTCACTGAGCTACGCGAAATTATTGCGGCGTGGCGCGCCAACGGCGAGCGAATTGGATTGGTCCCGACAATGGGAGCGCTACATGACGGCCATCTGTCGCTGGTGAAAAGAGCGGTATCCGAGTGCGAAAGGGTAATTGTCACAATCTTCGTCAACCCCAAACAGTTCTCGCCGACGGAAGACCTGAAAAACTATCCAAGAGACAACAGGATCGACCTCCAGAAACTGGCCACATTTGATACTGTACTCGTCTATATTCCGAACGCTGACCAAATGTACGGGCCCGGATTTGCGACCCGCATCGAAGTCGACGGCCTGACGGATCATCTGTGCGGGAAGTCACGTCCAGATTTTTTCGGCGGCGTCGCAACCATTGTAACAAAATTACTTATCCAAACCCTGCCAAACCGGGTCTATTTTGGAGATAAAGACTTTCAACAATTGTTGGTCATCCGTCGATTGGCGTCGGATTTGGACATCCCAGTGGATATTATCAGTTGCCCGGTCATCAGGGAACCAGACGGTTTGGCTCTCTCTTCAAGAAATGCCTATCTATCGACAGCGGACCGCGCAACGGCACCCGCCCTATATGAAATAATTCAGCAAACAGCTGAACGCGTTAAAGCGGGTGAACCTTGCCGAGCCGCAGAAGCCTGGGCAAAGAATGAACTGATCCAGCGCGGTTTCACCAAAGTTGACTATGTAGATATCCGAAACGAAGAAACACTAGATTCGCTCGACAAGGTTAAGAATGAACCATCGGGAGCGCGTGTGTTTGCAGCTACGTATCTTGGCACGACCCGCTTAATTGACAATGTCGCGGCTACGGCTGATGATTAATTGCCACCGAGAAGTGTCATATGCTGCTAAACTTAGTATAACCCAATCGTTTTGCTCGGCTAAAAACCCAAAGTAAATCATCCGCTTGAGGCCACACGGTTGCGGTAACCGCATGGGAAAATCGTTCGCGCAACAGTGCTAGAGTGTTACCGGCAACAACACGA
>Ga0315315_10002612_pt1 | contig 16500 bp, 14 predicted proteins | sample M140m3416metaG_FD_203699 | JGI IMG/M metagenome (GOLD analysis project Ga0315315, IMG submission 203699) | Ammonia-oxidizing marine archaeal communities from Monterey Bay, California, United States - M1 40m 3416 | ecosystem: Environmental > Aquatic > Marine > Intertidal zone | place: USA... | reverse complement strand
GCTTGAGTCTATCCTGCATCTAGTTCCGTCACTAGAAAACTGCTAAAAACATAGCCTGATATGCGTATATGTCTGTAAAGAGTGACTCATTGACGCCTCTAGGCTCTGATCGTAGATTTTCTTTCGATTGATTGAAAACATGCGATTTGAGTCAAAGCTCGGCTCACTCTATCCCTCACCATGAAAGGTTCCACACCCTGATGGCCAAGAAGTTTGCTAAGAAAAAAACTGCTAAGAAGAAGGTAGCTCGCAAAGCTGTAAAAGCCACGAAAGCTGGTCGGATGATTTACTACTTTGGCAAGTCAAAGTGTGATGGCGATGGAACCATGCGAGATCTCCTTGGCGGCAAAGGTGCGAACCTGGCTCAGATGGTAAAAATTGGGCTGCCAGTGCCCCCAGGATTTACCATCACAACACAGACGTGTATTGACTACTACGCAAATCAGAAAAAGTTTCCTGCCGGTCTTGAAGACCAGATTCTTCGCAACCTGAAAGCAATTGAAAAAGAGACAAAGAAAAAATTTGGTGACCCTTCAAATGCATTGCTTTTAAGCGTTCGCTCTGGTGCACGTGACAGCATGCCTGGCATGATGGACACCATTCTAAATCTGGGGCTTAATGACGAAACTGTTCTTGGCCTTGCCGAAGCAACCGGCAATCCACGTTTTGCCTATGACTCATATCGACGATTCATCCAGATGTATGGTGATGTTGTCATGGGTGTGCAAAAGCGTCATGAAAATGAAGATGAGCCTTTCGATGAAGTTATGGATGGGCTGAAACATCAACTTGGCATTGAAAACGATACTGATCTTTCAGAGGAAGCACTCCGAGAACTCATCAAGCGATATTTTCGTCTCATAAAAGATCGAACCGGGAAAAACTTCCCGCAAGATCCCTTCAAACAACTTATTGGTGCCATTGGATCTGTATTCGGTAGTTGGATGAATGAGCGAGCCATTATCTATCGACGAAAATACAAAATTCCAGATGAGTGGGGCACTGCGGTTAACGTGCAAACAATGGTGTTCGGGAATATGGGTGATGACTGCGCAACAGGTGTTGCCTTCACCCGTGACCCCGCAACCGGTGAAAATATTTTTTATGGTGAATATCTTGTGAATGCACAGGGCGAAGATGTCGTTGCCGGTGTCCGTACTCCGCTTCCAATGACGGCTATGGCCAAAGACCATGTCTTCAGTGATACGTACAAGCAGCTTGTAAAGGTTCGCGAAAGACTTGAGAAAAAGTTTGGTGATGTTCAGGACTTTGAATTCACCATTGAGAAGAAAAAGCTGTACATGCTTCAGACACGCAACGGCAAGCGAACAGCTCTTGCTTACGTAAAAATTGCACATGACATGGTGAAGCAAAAGCTCATGAAGCCGATACATGCTTTAAAGTCAGCTGATCCTGATGCATTGTCTCAACTCCTTGCACCAATTTTTGACCTTAAGGCATATGCTGCAGCAAAGAAGGAAGGACGTCTACTGACTACAGGACTTCCTGCAGGCCCTGGTGCTGCAGCTGGTCAACTCGTCTTTACTGCAGCAAAAGCAGAGGAGTTAGCTGAAGCTGGAGAACGTGTTGTTCTTGCACGCGTTGAAACAAGTCCTGAAGATCTTCGCGGTATGATTGCCGCAGAAGGAATTCTGACAAGCCGAGGTGGCGTTTCAAGCCATGCGGCCTTAGTTGCTCGACAAATGGGTAAGGTTTGTGTGGCTGGTGCCGGAGAAATCGTCATTGATTACGGCAAGGGAACACTCACGTGTGCTGGCAAGACACTTAAAGAAGGTGATGCCGTTTCAATTAATGGAAGCAACGGCGAGGTGTTTGCAGGCAATATAGAAACTGCGGACAGTGAACTCAAACAAGTTCTGGTCAGCAAGACAATGAAGCCGAAGCAGTCAAAAGTCTTTCAATATTATGACTTCATCATGAAGCTCGCAGACAAGCATCGAAAACTTGGCTTACGAACCAATGCCGATACCCCTGAACAAGTTCGTCAGGCAATCGCTTTTGGTGCAGAGGGGATTGGCCTCACTCGAACCGAACATATGTTCTTCGAAGGTGATCGTATTGATGCCATGAGGGAAATGATTCTGGCTGAAAGTGAAGATGTCCGTCGTACGGCATTGAAGAAACTTCTGCCATTCCAAAGAGAAGACTTTGAAGGCATTTTTAAGGCACTTGAAGGACGTCCTGCAACAATTCGACTGTTGGACCCACCTCTTCATGAGTTCGTGCCACACGATAAGAAATCACAAGAAGATTTGGCTAAAAAACTCAAGATAAGTCCCGAAGTCGTTGCGAAGCGGGTTGCGTCCTTACATGAGTTTAACCCTATGCTTGGACATCGTGGCTGTCGCCTTGGGATCAGCTACCCAGAAATCTCAGCCATGCAGGCTCGAGCAATATTTGAAGCAGCTTGCAAAGTGCAGAAATCAGGGATTCAAGTACGCCCAGAGATCATGGTGCCATTAGTCGGGTTCAAGAAAGAGCTGGACAATCAAGTAGCTGTCATCCATGAAGCAGCGGCACAAGTGCAGAAAGAAACAGGACAGAAGATCAAGTATCTTGTTGGTACCATGATTGAAATCCCACGTGGAGCACTCACAGCCGATGAAATAGCTGAAACGGCTGAATTCTTTTCGTTCGGAACAAATGACCTTACTCAAACAACTCTTGGTATGAGCCGAGATGACATGGGTTCATTTCTTAACAAGTACACTGACGAGGGAATTCTCAAAGCAAACCCCTTTGCATCGATTGATGTCACTGGTGTTGGCCAACTGATGAAGATTGCTGTTGAGAAAGGTCGTGAAGGTCGTCCAAAGATTAAACTTGGTATCTGTGGTGAACATGGCGGTGACCCGCATTCTGTCCACTTCTGCCATGAACTTGGTCTCGATTATGTGAGTTGCTCACCGTATCGGGTACCTGTTGCTCGACTGGCAGCTGCTCAAGCAGCTGTTCAATAACACGGTGCGATCCAGCCCCGTCACGGCAGCATGTTCTTTACTATCATACGAAGCCACTGCACTCGCCTGAATTTTGGTAAGTGTAGTGGCTTTGTGGATTACTGAGGCATTACCATTGCCAGTATCCGCGATGCTCGCGGCTGCAACTGGTGTTGCGATTGCAAATGAAGTTTTCCGGCCATTTTTTCAGGCGCTGGTTTTTCTTTTCAGCCACTGGTTTTTTTCGTTGGCTCCTGCATTTTACCAGAAGCTATACAGATTCACCGCCTTGATCGTCGTCTTGCATTTGCCGTGCTCTCACTACCACTCGTTGGTGAGTGTCCAATTCGAATAACGCTTGCAGTAGCACTAGTTTCTGGTGTCATGAGTGCATTTATTTCGAATACAGCAACACCTGCAATGATGGTGGCAATCGTTGCCGGCATACTTTCAGCTATTGAGGAAGCTGAGGAAAAAAACATTGCAGCCCCAATCTACAATTTTCAACAGGCTTATGTTTGTGTGCGGCATTTGCCGGATCAATTGGTGGACTCGCAACTGCAATCGCAGCTACTCTTGCTGCAAGTCTTGGTTTTATGATGCTGGCACCAACAGCTTGGTCATTCCCCAAACTTTAATCATGTCTTCGTACCCTTACTGCAATTAAGGAATTCGATTTTTAATTTCAGACACCGATATCAACATCATGTATAACCGTTTTTAAAATCATTGTCGCAGTTACACAAATCAATTAGGTGACTTCGGAGCTTCGATGCGTATTGCTCTTCTCTTGTTTTTTCTTTTCAGTTCGGTGGGTATTGCTCAGGAATCAAGTAGCAGTTATCCAAAGCTAATTGATCTCGACGATCAGGCCTATCGTCAGGTAGTCGTGGATCACGAGCCGGGGCAATATCTTGGGCATCCAACGACTTGTCTTCTGGAAGATGGCAAGACGATGCTCTGCGTTTACCCAAAAGGTCATGGAAGAGGGTCGATTGTCTACAAGCGCAGTAATGATGGTGGTCTGACTTGGAGTGATCGGCTACCAACTCCTGCGAGTTGGTCGACATCGAAGGAGGTTCCGACGCTCCACCGAGTCGTTGATGCTAACGGAAAGAAACGGATCATCATGTGGTCTGGATTGCATCCAGCTAAATTAGCGGTCACAGAGGACGATGGAAAAAGCTGGGGAGAACTCAAGCCCGTCGGAGATTGGGGCGGGATCGTTGTCATGGGTTTCGTTGAAGAACTCAGCACAGGCCCTGGGCACTACATGGCGATGTTTCACGACGATGGAAGATTCTTTGCGAAAATACCAGCAAAAAATAAAACACTGATGTTTGATCTATATAAAACATTTTCGACTGACGGTGGCCTGACCTGGTCATTTCCAGAATCCGTTTATCAGTCCTCCGATATCCATCTCTGCGAACCGGGTTGTATTCGATCGCCTGATGGAAAAAAGTTAGCGGTGCTCCTTCGTGAAAACGCACGACGTAAAAATTCTCATATTATTTTCTCTGAGGATGAGGGAAAGACGTGGTCTGAACCACGCGAACTGCCGTTGGCACTGGCGGGAGATCGGCATACGGGGAAGTATGGAGCCGACGGTCGTCTATTTATCAGTTTTCGTTGCAACTCTCCCACAGAAAAGCGAAAAAGTCGACCATTCGAAGGGGATTGGGTCGGTTGGGTTGGGACTTGGGACGACCTTGAAACTGGTAGCAACGGACAGTACTCCGTACGGCTGAAAGACAACAAAAAAGGATACGACACGACTTATCCTGGTGTCGAAATTCTCCCGGATGACACGTTCGTTGTTACGACCTATGGTCATTGGTCGAAGGGAGAACAACCCTACATTTTGAGCGTGCGATTTAAATTGCATGAACTTGATCAACTGGCAAAAGAGTGGGAAACGTCCTACTCGCTGCCTCCAAGGCCGGCTCTTGATTTAAGACTCGTCTTGGCCAGATTTTGCGAATGGGAATAGGCAATCAACACAGGCGGTTGGTCGCGAAGAAATCCTAGCAGCTGTAATTCAATTTTTTTCTGTGCAAGAAAACTGTGGATGAAACATTCGTCGATGTACGTGCAGAAGTTCTACTTGATATTGCGGGATCAGAAGCTTTGACAATGCGTGTTCCACTCTTCTTTTAGAAGAAAAACAAAAATGTTTTCTTACCAACGGCTTACATGCCAATTGGTATTGGCGCTCCGCAATGGTGGCATCGAGGCATTACAATCGGTTTGGGAGATGGCATTCGCCCCGTATGCCGCCATCCATTTAATCGTGGAAAAGCTGGAGGCAATTTCACACAGTGGGCCTTTGCCTCATCTTTCGCTCGCAACTGTGCACATGGATCGGCATGAAAAAGAGTCGGCGGTGGACAACAAGGACGATTACAGCACCTCCCACCGACACTTCCGTGCCATGGAGGCTGACTATTTCCTTCACAATCACATGCCGAGCCAGATATACCTGGTCCATCAAAAGTTATCATGTCAGTATTCATGACGACTTCAGCAGCATGAATTTGCAGAGGAGCGGCCAACGTGAGAATGAGGAATAAACCTACTGGTAGCAGATAAAGTTGTACCGTCTTTGTTAGTAGGTGGTGCAAAATGCTCATCGATACAGCTCCATATTCCTTGAAATGTCGTGCAAAAAATCTAAGAAATTTTCTTTATTCCCATCACGTGCGACAGTAACTCTGGCCTGTGACAATTTCCTAACGTCGCTTTAAGTTATCGACGTTAGAACAGGGAAAGATAAGCGGTACCGCAAGTAAGTCATACAGTAACGTTTACGCCGAATACAACGATAGACAAATTCATACCAACCGTAAGATTCATCTGAAATAACGATTGGGTCCAAGGAAACGATTCCATCTCTATCACCTTAAACATCAATTATTTTTCTTGGTCAATGAAATTCTCATAATTGCAGCACCTCTGTACCACTTTTGCTCCCACGACAGAGTGATGACCTAGAATTAATTGGTGATTCGGCTAACTTTTCCACTATAGAAATACTGCACTACTTCTCAATATCGAGTCTATTTTGAAAGTTGATTTGAACTACGGTGGCGACGATCCGCTTGTGATCGATTCCATCTCTTCTGATGCGATTTCAGAAATACGCGGTCCAGAAGGCGTTGATGCCGATGCTGCTGTTAGTGTTATCAGAGATGCTCTCCTCCTACCTGCTGCGGGCCCACCGCTATCTGAACACGTTGTTCCAGGAGATCGAGTGATCATCGCTCAAGCAGGAAATCTACCCGGCGGCACGCTTCTCGCGGATAGCATTTATTCTGAAATCCTTGAAATCTTGCAATCTGGTGGTGTAAGTCCTGATGATGTTCAGCGTATCATCGCACGACCAACGCTCGAATCTGACACATCTTCACTACATGATGAAGTACCCGATACTGAAATCCAAAATATATCTACAACACTTTTTAATCCGCGAAATGATCGTGACACAGCGTATCTATCCGCTGATGAAGCTGGTGTACCACTCCATTTAGCCCGTGCGCTTGTAGATGCTGATGTTGTCTTGTCGATCGGGAGTTTCTGCTACGACGCTAGCCTGCGTGGACGATCTCCAGAAGGTGAACTCTGGCCAAGTTTTGCACGGCAGAATCAATGCCAGAAATTTATAAAAGCATTGTTGAAAAAGCGACAACCAGCGCTTCATCATTGGAGAGATGAGTCCGAGCAGATTACAGCACAACTCGGTATCCTTGCGTCATTACGCCTTGTGGCCGGAAACCACCAGACATTGGCTGGTGCGGCATTTGGTTTTCCAGTTGCATCCATTACACAATCGAGATTACAGGCGAAAAAATGGCGGCCAACCATTCCTGCTCGATCGCCACTATCAATCGCAGGAATCCCAGATCGACCTTGTAGATTTGCTGAATTTACACGGGCTGTTGCGGCTGCTGCTCGTGTGACAACACACGATGGCACAATATGTATAGCTTGTAACATGCGTGAAGAGCCAGGAATTATTTTCACTCGCTGGCGACACGGCGTCGACCTGCCGATGCTTCTTCGTGAAGCATCGGATTCCGAAGAGACTGCATTACTACTTGATGCACTTCACACGTCCCTTTTTGCAAAGGCCCTCGGGGATCGACGCCTAGTCCTTCTATCACAACTCGACCAGGACTTTGTTGAAGACCTCGATATTGGACACGCAGAAACTCCAGATGCGATTAACCGTCTTATCCAGCAGTCTGAATCAGTCTGCGTACTTCACGAAGCGAATCGATTGTGTCCCAAGAAATGCTAATGGTATTCTGTAGAAAAAGAAAATTCTTTTCACACTCATAATTTAGTTGTGACTCAACCATGCAGGGAACTCTTGGAAAAACGGTTCCCGCAACACCTTTCCTTGAATTGCATCACAAGGAAGACACCCCCAGTGCCGACTATCCCTACTCGCTGCCGGGCAATCGCCTAGGACAAAAATATGATCCTTGGGAACATTCCATTTCGTTTTATTTGGTGTTGCTAACCAGTATATATCCCGCCATACACATACGGCCTCTGCTTTGACAATACACGGCTCATCTGAGAGCAATTTTCCCTGAACGCTAAGACTTTTGATACCAACAGCAAGCGTGGGCACGCTGTGTGCCAAGTTTTTTTTATTTGGCACATTCAATCGAGCAGACCAGGCTGCTGGTAATTCAGAACGGACATATTTATTTCGATCATCATAAATTTCTCCCGCTTGTCTTTTTCGAGGTATTGGCCAAGCTGCTATGACAAATTGGCCATCAAGCCTTCCTGCAATAACCGCGAGTTGCCCTTGCCTTTTTACAACGACTCGGGCTATGGCTTGGCCATTTTTCACTAAAACCTCAAGGCTATTTCCTTCCTGCAGTCGAATGTCTAACACTACAGATATCCCAATATCTTGCACACTATTGAGGCTCCGGGTTTCCTCCATAAGCCATGACGCATCGTCATAAACTCGCAAGCCGTCTTCATTATGAAGCACACTAAGTGAGGATTCTGGAGAGAATTCTAACCACGAAGTGTGCTTAGAACTTACGTGGTTGCATGACCATCGATTATTTGTTTGTATCCACGAATGTGTTGAATCTCTCCACGAGTCTGCCTGATCATCTATCATGAGTCCAAACTGCTTTAAAAGTTGTGGACTTTTCTGGATTATTTCACCGTTGATAAAAAGTTCACCATCTGCGATTCGAACAGACTCTTTGGGAAGCCCTATAACACGTTTGATGATCAGCTCTTTTTCAAGCTGACACACTACTGGTGTATATCGTGTAAAACTAGTTTCTTTGCCTCGCTGCCAAGAAATAACATCGCCATCTTCGAACCCAGGCGCCATCGACATTCCCTGCACTCGTCCAGACAGCGGAGTGTTGCTTTGATTTTCACAACCAAGAACAATGAGACCAAGCGAAATCGTGATGACGAAACGGATATTCACGAAAGATTTCGTTCCAGGAGATTTCACACACTACGGGTTGATGAAAGAAGGCAGATCTTTCTCAATCCAACACTCCCTTAACAGGACCTGGTTTCCCAGGGTCCCTTGGGGGACGTGGTGGAGGTTTCACCCCAATCCTGTAACCACTGAATTGTCGATGTAAGTAACTACCTGGATCAATTATGGTCCAGCCTGCATAAAAGCCACCACTGTCTGTCACTTTGCGCATCGCCATATATGTTTCAAATGAATCTGGCTCTACCAAATATCTGAGATACCATTTCCCTTGCATATTGCGGAGTACGGTTCCAAAAATACCTCGCACAGCTTTTTCAGGTTCCTCACCACATTCATCTGTTGGAATAATCTCGAGGTTGATCGTATTACCATTCCGAACTAGCTTAAGATCAAAATATTTATTTTTTGCTGGATCTTCATTGAACTCGGCAACTAATTTATCCGCCTGCTTTGAATCAGGAATATAGTTACCCTCACCGACTGTGATTCCATTTTTTTCAATAATCATTTTCAGACGGTTTTTAATTGCTGTTTCCATTTGCTTACCAGGATCTACAAATGGTATTACTTTTCCGTTGCTAACGAGAACCTTTCTCTCTTGAAGCAAGGCATTCCCATCTTTATTTCGTGGAATGTCTTTTGGTGTTGGTGGCCGCACTTCTTTGGGCGGTGGTGCATTTAACTTTGGCATATTATCCAACTTCGCCAATAAATCTGTTTTTGCGACCGTAAATTCTTTCTCTTTTTCCTCTAGCTTCGCCAGCTGTATCATCAAGCTCCTCCGAAGCTTTTCAGCTGAAAGTTTTTTTTCTTCAGCCTCTTTTTCTGCTGCCTCAGCAGCAAGCAAATCCTTCTTCGCTTTGACTTCAGCCTTGGCAATATCATCTTGGAGTGATGCCAGCAATTTCTCAGGATCAATTTTGTCTTTCTCTGATTCTGACTTGAGCGCGAGCTTCATTTCTTCGAGCTTTGACGCTGAGTCTTCTGCAGCTTGCTTAATTCGCTCCTGCTCCGCAGGATCGATCTGAGCGATCATCTCTTCCATGCGCCGAGCTGCTTCTTGGCTGGAAAGTTGCACAGCTACAAGAACAATAACAAGAATGCCGACAACATTCGTAAGGGCATCAAGCAACGAGTCCATATTCGCACCCGTTGCTGACGTTTGCCTTCTACGTCGAGCCATTGAATTCCCCTTCCTTACAATACTGAGTCCGTCGCAATGAATTATACACGTCAGTCAAGCAGAATTTTACCCTCACCTGGCAGCGGAGCCTTGCCACTTAATGCATCCAGCACCGGAGCACCATTTGGCAGCATACCAACAACGAGTCGATTCTCATTTTTCTTCTCATACTGATCAACAATTTGCTTCACCGTTCGATAGGTATTCACACCCTCAGGTCGAACAAGGAATGTGATAATCGGATCTCGTTTTCTTCGAAGAAGCCCAGTCTTACCTAAATGAGTAAGCACATAATCCAGTAATTTCCTAAAAGATTTATCACTCGCCGCTTTTGCAACTGGTATCTTTATTGGCGACTCTGAATCAAAAAGATTTTTGTAATCAAGCGCATTAGGAAGTAACACCAAATCATTTTTTGTTATTTCCACAAAAAAAGGACGACGAACACCACCGCGTCCTTTGTTCTCATACAATACTGAAATTGTCTGATCCGGCTTCTTCTTTTTATCTGCAATTTTCGCTTCAATCCGTTTCATCTCGGCAATAATTTCCTGAATCTCAAGCTCTCGCTTCTTGAGTTCTGCCGTATCTTCATCGTCTGGTGGAGGTGGAGGTGGTGGGACCTCGAGCAGACGGCCCCGCGCCTCACGCTGCGCCCGCTCAGCTTCAGCTAATTGCTGCTGCGCCTTTTGAACACGAGTGTCACTCGAGATGCTATCTTGCTTCAGCTTTTTGAGGCTTTCCTCAAGATCACGAATGGCCTGTAAATTTTGCTCTGTTTGTTGCTGAACGGCTTCATTAGCAAATTGTTCGGCTATTTTGTCGCTGTCAACAGATTCAAGCACAACAGCCGTGATTATCAGAATCAAATTTCCAATAACGCATGCCAGGATGTCGAGAAACGGGAAAAGTGAAACTTCCTGTTTCTTTTTTTGCCTTCGGGCCATGACATTAATTCCAAGTGATTACACAGCCTGTCACTTTGTACAAAAACATGAACAGACACAAGATAAATAGCAATCTAGGTTCTGTATTTGATTTTACTATTTTCTTCAGGCTTCTTTTTCTTTCCACCACCGAAACCAAACCAACCGCGTTGTTTCATTTCAACCGTAATGGTTTGTCCGTTGAGTCGTTCCATTGTCTCGGCAAGTTCTGACAAACTTTTTTGTAACGATTGAGTGTACTCCTGCACGCTACTGGCAGCCTGTGACATAAGGTCTGTGGATTGACTTTTCGCATTCTGTGCTGTGGATGCCATTGCGGCGATTTCTTCTCGTGTCGACTCAACCATTTTGCCTAATTGCTCAACCTGTCCGGCATTTTTTTCATACAACCGATCATGGGCATTGCTCCAACCCTCTTCGACTTTTGTCGCAAGTTTCTCACCCATACCATCGAGTTCTCCTACAAAACTCGTAAGTGACTGTTCTGTCTTAGCTATACGCTCTGTCTGCTTATCATCGATTTTCTTCCACGAATCAAAGAGATCCGCAGCGACGCCCTTCCCAAGAGTCTTGAGTTGCCCAATCCATCCCTCAAGTTCTGCCCGATGCACTTTAAGTGCTGCTTGTACAACATCTTGCATGTCATTACGACTCGCCGAAGGAATACGATGCTCTTCGGTATTTCGACCATCTTCGAGTCGACGTAAAAGATATTCATTGGTGTATTCATCAACTTCACCGATGACATCACCCTCCAGCTTCTGCAGAGCACTGACTGGAAATGTAAGAATCATTGCCATCGCGAGGGCAACCAAAGTGGTATCAAATGACGTACCAAGACCCCCTGTAATACTTTTCAGACCAACCTTCAGTGACTCCATGTCACTCGAACTACTCAGCGTATCAGTGAATCCGCCCACTGCTGAGCTCACACCGATAACAGTTCCAAGAAATCCTAGAATTGGAATAGCCCAAATGAACACATGGAACATCGTGTAACTTGAGTCAACACTACTGGCATCAAGGTCCGACTGACTCGATAGCATTGTGGCCGTATCAGCTGCACTCTTACGAACTCGGAAGTGTTCGAGGCCTCGAACACACCGTGTGACAAGAAAACTACCAACGGCAGCTTTGGGGAGTTCGCTGATATATTCAAGAAACTTGTCAAGATTTCGACTAGTAATCTTCTCGCCAATATCACTCGGCAAGACATCAAAAAGCATTGCCCGCTGCTGCCGCCGAATCTTGAAAAATTTCGCGACCAGCATGCTTGCTGCCCAACAAAATAGAAAAACTTCTGTATAGGGAACCCATAGCCCCGTTGCAAAGGTCGCACCCTCACCACCCATAAAAAGACGGCCAAGATATGAGCGATCATCTTTTGGACCAGCAAATGGTAGCAGCAAAAGATAAAAAACTACGGTCGTGGCAAGTCCAAACAAAATATAAAGACCTATATTTACATTTGTATTCGCTGTGACTGAGAGTACCCGTGCACGCTCAATTGACTCTGCAGATTGCTTGGTAGTAGCGTTGCTGGATGATTGGCCCGAACCAGAAGACCCCGCAGCTACTTCCGGCCGCTTCACAGTGATTGAACCACGACAATGCGGACAGCGTGCCGAGCTGCCAACAAGTTCATCGCGCACTTTAAGGCTCTTGTCGCAGTGGGGACAGGACATTGTAAAAAACATAAAAATATTCTCAAAAATTATGGTGGACTGGAGAATTTTTTTGCATCAAACGTAAGTCTTGGGGAAACTCACGCCAACAATGGCTCCCCAACGAATGAATGCAGAATCCTATCTTTCTAGCCTATAGCGACCTGTACCTCAAAGCAACTCAAGTGCAAACAACTGCTAGCTGTTCACTTTTGACCACGCGTGACTCTTGGCACTCGCAAGTACAGCATCACAAACGCGTTGGGTTTCAAGCGCATCCCGGAAGGTTGGATGACAAGGCTCACCTTTTGCGTAACACGTCAAGAAGTCAGCAACCTGATGGACAAATGAATGCTCATAGCCAATCGCCAGACCTGGAACCCACCAATTACCCATATACGGATGTTCGCTGTCTGTCACATGAACACTCTTCCACCCTCGCTCGGCACCTTCATCGCTATAGTCAAAGATTTCTAACCGGTGAAGATCATGGAGATCCCACTTCAGGCTCATGTTCTCACCATTGATTTCAAACGTATACAGAGCCTTATGACCACGGGCATATCGAGTGCTTTCAAAAAGCCCAAGCGAACCATTTTCAAAATGACACAAGAAAGAGCATGCATCATCGATTTCAACTGGCTCTTTTTTACCAGTCAATTGATGCGTGCGTTCTTTAACAAACGTTTCTGTCATGGCTGTTACATCTGAGACTGAGCCATTCAGCCAAAGCGCTGTATCAATACAATGGGCAAGAAGATCACCTGTAACACCGCTGCCAGCTGCTTTGGCATCGAGCCGCCACAGTGCGGCACCCCCTTGAGGCAACTCTGCACTGATCGTCCAATCTTGGAGAAATTCTGCTCGATAATGAAAAACTCTACCAAGGCGGCCTGCATCAATTAATTGTTTTGCGTATGTTACCGCAGGCATTCTTCGATAGTTGTACCAGACCGTATTTGGCACACCTGCCTTTTCAACAGCCTCGCACATCCTCTCACCTTCTGGGGTATCCATCGATAAAGGCTTCTCGCACAAAATTGCTTTTCCATGCTTCGCTGCCTCAATTGCGATATCCGCATGCAGATTATTTGGCGTACAGATATCGATTGCATCGATGTCATCAGAGGCCACGAGTTTGCGCCAATCACTCTCTACACGCTGATACCCCCACTGATTAGCAAAAGCTTGTGCTTTCTCAACATCTCTCGCTGCAACAGCCTGCAGAACTGGCACATACTCGAGGTCAAAAAAGTTTTTCACACGGTTGTAACCGTTTGAGTGGGCCCGCCCCATGAACCCGTAGCCGATCATGCCAATACGGAGTGGTTTTGCCATCACTATTTCCCTTTCGTGATCTGAACGTTTGTGATCTGTACTAATTCCAGCCGTGTGCATCTCGCACGGCAAGCATGGTCTTGAGGATTGTGTTCCACGTTACCGGGTTCTCAAGCATTTCATTTGAAAACATACAACCATCCCAGCAAATATGTTCGATGCATCGTGAAGAAGCATCTTCAAGCCAATACCCCGAGCATTTTACAATGTCGAGTTTTCCGTTGGGATCATCGGCAGGGCAATGCTTTCCAGTCTTATCATGTGACCCAGCCCCATGGACTTCGCCATCATTCTGTGCAACATGAAAATCGATCGTCCACGGTCGAAGCTTATCGGTCATCTGCTTATACGCAGCATAAAATTCTTCCGATGAACAATCAGCGTTTACGAGAGCATGCTCTGGGGCGTTATAACCTTGAAGGTATAAATAGGTATGAGCCAAGTCAGCCTGAAATCCAAGCGTTTCTGGCATCCCAACTCCTTCGAGGACATCAAGCATGTCACGCCAAGAGTGCATTCCGGCCCAACAGATCTCTCCTTCTGCCGCAAGTCTCTGTCCATTATCAGCTGCAATTTTCGCTGCTTCCTGAAAGGTCTCAACAATCTTCGCAGTTCCGGCCTTGGCATCTTCACGCCATTTAGCAACACCAAACTCCGCTGAATCTATTCGTATAACGCCATATTTTCTAACACCACGCTGCTCAAATACTTTCGCAATCCGACACGCCATTGTGACTGCTGACAAGAATTTATCTCGTGCGGCCCTATCGCCCATTGCAGAGTCACCAATTGTGCCTGGCCAAACAGGTGCAACAAGTGAACCAATAGAAAAACCATGACTTGCAATTTTGTCAGCGATCTTGAAAAGCTCGTCGTCCGTTGCTTCCGGATTTGTATGCGGCAAGAACAAAAAATAGTCAATGCCATCAAATTTTTGACCATCCACCTCTGCGGCAGCTGTAAGTTCCAACATTCGATCCAACGATATTGGTGGCTCCTGACCTTCGTCAGTTCCTTTCCCAACAAGACCCGGCCACATTGCATTATGAAGTTTCGGACTCGCGTGAGACATTTATATTTTCCTTCCATTCATGGGCAGATCTCCATAGACATCTAGGCCAAGATAGTGTGGTGCAACCAGTGGTGCAGGACTTGTGCTTCTACCAGCTGTGAAGCCATCAACGGCAGTTTCTTTCATTGTGACCTTCGCTCCCGACCGAACTGTAAACTTTTTGAATTCAAAAGCTGTCGGCCATCGCTTAAAGCTCTTCCGACAATGCTTCCGACGTTTTTAGCTTCGGAAAGAATCACGATCAAAACACGATTAGCCTTGGTCATGATCCTGGATACCCCTACGACAACTGGACAAAAGCACGCTTAATGCTGGTATCTTTGTACGATTCGACGTCGAATGCTGCAAGGAGCAGCATACTTCGTTTTACATACTTTACGGAACAAACGACGCGTATTGTCACCAGTACCGATAAAAACGTAAGACTTCAACAAATGTAAACAATCAAGTTTATTGAACTAATATCACGAGATTTCGTGACTCCCGATGAAAACAAACCTTCACTTCAAGGACCGGAAATGGGCATAGCTTCTTCAAGAACACGATTTGATATACGAGCCGCGGTTTTTGATCTCGATGGTTTACTCGTTAACACAGAGGAACTTTATCAGGATGTAGGTACTGAGTTACTAAGACGCCGGGGCAAAACATTCGACGCGGACCTGCTCGACGCAATGATGGGGCGTCCTCAGCAAAAGGCATTGTCAATTATGATTGATTGGCATGAACTGGATGATACTGTTCAATTCCTTGCTGATGAAACAAAAGAGATATTTCAGACACTTCTTTCTACCCGACTCGCACTCATGCCTGGTGCTAAAAACCTGATAGAGCATATTCGACTACTCAATATCTCCATGGGAGTTGCAACAAGTAGCGGACCTGAGTTTGCACACGATGTACTCTCCCGCGTTGAACTTCTTGATGCTTTCAGCTTCGTCCTTACCTCTACTGATGTCATTGCAGGAAAACCAGACCCAGAAATCTATCAGTTAGCTGCTAAGACAAGCGGTACTCAACCTGAGAGAATGCTTGTCTTCGAAGATTCAGAAACTGGATGTAAAGCTGCTGTTGCTTCTGGTGCAATCACTGTAGCTGTCCCATCAGGCCATAGTCGCCGGCATTCTTTTTCCGGAGCCGAACTTATTGCAACATCTCTTGCTGATGCTCGGATTTATGAACTGCTCAATTCTCCCGTTGAAAGAAAAAACTCTGACGACTCTTGATCTACTTTTTCTTTTTCTTCCCCGTCGGTACTGGGTCCATTACCTCAAACAGTTTCCTACGTTTGTTCCATGAAGGCTGGACTCTTGATTGCACCTTCCAAATCGACACATTATCAAGCTCAACATTTCCATTCTTTGGACCTGCGAGGCCAAGCCCATTGCCACCGCTGGAGTTTGCATTCGCCAGACATTCATGCTTGACATACCAGGCAGGCCCATCAACGAACTGAATCACAAACTCGTCACCCTTGAGCTCTGCTAATGCGTGATACCACTTTCCAGGCGCATATTTAAATTCGTCCGACTCGGCTACCTTGAGTGTCTCGTGGTCAACGATTACAAAAGTGCCTTTGCTACTAAACTTTACTCGACAGACATGATGTCCAAATTCAATGAAGGGAACGATGTCCGATTCCTCACCACCGATGAAGCGAAAGGAAAAACCTGCAACAAACTCTGGTGGAGTGACCGGTACACTCACACGGGGCTCATATCCATAATGGTGTGTTCGACTTGCCTGATATTCATCCGAAGAGGGTCGGCCTCGCAAGACTCCGTCTTCTACAGACCAACGCGTACCCTGTCGTTTCTGCCAGTTCGTTTTCTTGACTGGTCCACT
>Ga0315315_10002609_pt1 | contig 16505 bp, 19 predicted proteins | sample M140m3416metaG_FD_203699 | JGI IMG/M metagenome (GOLD analysis project Ga0315315, IMG submission 203699) | Ammonia-oxidizing marine archaeal communities from Monterey Bay, California, United States - M1 40m 3416 | ecosystem: Environmental > Aquatic > Marine > Intertidal zone | place: USA... | reverse complement strand
GATAGTTATAACCAGACCTGTTGTTGAGTCTGGCAGAGGTCTTGGACATTTGCCCGGAACTATGTTAGAAAAAATCAACCCATATCTTATTCCTATTCTAGAGGAAATGGCGATGTATCTGACTAAAAAAGAAATCCAAGAGTATATGGATGATGAAATTATAGAACTTTGCCCTTTAGAGTATATGAGGGGTAGAAACTTTCATAACTCTTTTGTTATATTAGATGAAGCTCAAAATGCTACCTTTGAACAATTAAAAATGTTTGTCACAAGAATAGGTAGGGAATCTAAAGCGGTAATAAACGGGGATTTGAAACAATCAGACTTAGGCAAGGCCAAGGGAGGTCTGAGCATCTGCATGGATCGACTAGAGGAAATTGAAGACGTAAGCATATGCCAGCTGGACTATTGTGATATTGTAAGAAGCGATGTTGTCGCTAGGATTCTAAGGTCTCTAAATAATATCTCCGAAGAGTAGATTTTTTCGCCACATTTTCTCATTTTATGTGGTACAATACTATATAAGCTCTTTTATTTTAGGATGATAATATGCCAGAATATAGTTATATGTGCGAGAAGTGTAGTCATAAATGGACAGTTTTTCGTCACATGTCAGAATATAAATCGAAGGAAGAATGCCCAGAGTGCGCGGAGATAGAGAATGTGTACAGGAACTTTGAGGAAGACAATGTCTACGGAGGCTATAGCTACTCACTGTCTGAGACTAAGACACTTGGTCATTATGCTGATAAACAGGCAGAAAAATATGGTAAGTGGAAATGTGAAGATATGCAAAAGGACTTCAAGACCAAGAAGACCCAAGGTGGAGCAGACCTCCCAACCGGCATGAGTAGGATGGAAAAGTCACAAGGCGGAGTTCAATGGACAAAAGATCAACCAAATAAAAAGAAGAGAAAGAGAAAGAGAAATAAATGAGTGAATTTAAAATACATCCGGACAAAAACAGTGAGTCCGAAGTGGAACAGTCTGCAGATAATACAACCTTATTGTACGCCTTTTATGGCAAGCATGACTGGCTTGACGATGATGGGTTTCCAAGACTAGCAAACGATTCCTTCGATTCTTCTCAAGTCCATGCGAAACTAATGAATACTAAGTCAAGAAAAAAATATTATATCAGAACAGGCAAGTATGGAAAACCTTTCAATCCTATCGGCCTATATAGCGAAGGTACTGAATACAAGCAAAGAAATCACACTGGGAAGCCTGCGTGGGATCTAAAGCCTGTAGCAAAGAAGGCCTTTGAATTCTACATCAATTTTTTAAAAACAAAGAATATTGCTTGGTTACGCAATGCAGAAAGAGAGTTATAAAATGGGAAAGCTATCTAAAGCTAAAAAGCTTACTGAAACTGAAAAGTTTTGTATTGAAGGCATGTTGAACAATGGAATGTCAAATGAAGAGGTTGCTAATACGCTCGGCAGACCTGTAGATCTTATTGAGTCATTGGTTGAAGATTATGAACAAGATCCGGGCCCAATGACAATCAATGAAACAGCTTCTGGCAATCGTGGAGTTACAGTCATGACAGAGACAGGTTCTTACAGAGTAGACCAAGCCCGAGAGAACCATAAAAATTCTTCAAACGAAAATAAAAAAACTGAAGGCACTATACACAAAATTCATGAGTAAAAATAGGACGGAAAAGAGTAAATATCCATCTAGATACTCTCCAGACGGATGGGTATCTGCTCCTCAGTATATAACTGAGTTTGTTTGCGAGAAGAAAGCTCGAAAAGACAACAAAGAACTCCCCATAAAGTTTTGGGAGATATCGGAATGGAGAAAGTATTTTCGCTATCAAATAACATTGGCGAATAAACTTCTAAAGGACTTCCCAGAAGAGGCTATCATAGCTGCTCTTAAAGATAATAGGTGCTGGAAGACATATTCTCTGAGATCACCTTTTCTTCACAGTATAATTAAAGAGAAGGAAGCTCTTATTCAGGAAAGAGAATCTGTAGATTACAATGTAGTAGAGTCAAAAGAAGTCAAGCACAAGACTAACAATAATAAGAAATCAATTATATCAAAACTGAGGGAACTCGATGAATAAAGATATTATCAAAGAATACGGAGATGTCCTTCATGATGCAAGCTCTATAACAGAAAAACCCCTTGAAGTTATTTCTGTTGGCCCTAAGCTAGATATGGCTCTGGGTGGAGGCGTACCTGAAGGATCTCTGTTTATTATGACAGGGCCTGAGAAAGTAGGAAAGACCGTAACGGCGTTAAGTTTTTGTGCTAATGCGCAGAAGCATTATGAGAGAGAAGTATATTACGCTAATATAGAAGGCCGTTTGAAAAAGCGAGACTTGCAAGGTATTACGGATTTGAGCTTAGATCCAGAACTGATGCAGATTATAGGGTCTACCGAGGGAAATATATTGTCCGCCGAAAAGTATTTAAGTATTGTCGATAATATAGTTCATACAAAACCCGGAGCAATAACTGTAGTTGATTCCTTCTCTGCGCTATCCAGCGAGTCTGAGCTTACGGGAAATTTAGAAGATGTTCAGGTAATGAGCGTACAGAAAATTCTAGCTAAGTTCTGTCGTCGTATCTCTAATGTCTTGCCTATCAATAGAGTCACCGTTGTCGGCATAACCCATCTAATGGCTAATATGCAGAGATTCGGAAGGGGAAAGACTAAGATTGAAAAGTCTGGAAGTGCTCTAAAGTATCAAGTAGATGTTAAACTTCATGCAACGCACTCAGTGCCTCTAATGCAGGGCGATACCCAAATTGGACAAACTATTCATTGGCAAATAATGACCTCTGCTATTGGCCCTCCGGGACAGAAGGTTGAGAGCCACATTAGGTATGGTAAAGGCATATGGAAAGAGATGGAGATAGCAGATCTATTAATTGACTTTGGTCTTATCAGCAAAGCAGGAGCTTGGCTAAAGTTGCCCAATGGTGATAAGATTCAAGGAAAAGTTAAACTAGCTCAGTATCTAGAGGAAAATCCAGAACAGTATAAAGCCTTTAGAGACGAAGTGTTTTCTATGGTTGGATTAAATGAAGACTAGAGGACTTGACGGACAGATACATAACTGGAAACTTCATGGCTATGTTGTTAGGGCTAACGAAAGCAGGCCTCGATCCAAGCTACACTTGAAAGCTAGAACTATTTTAAAGGACATCTTCCCAACAGTTCAAGTTCTTGAAGAGGTAGCTGCACCTATAACTAGAACTGAGAAGCTTTTCTTTGACTTTTATCTGAACACTGTCAAACTTGTTGTCGAAGTTCATGGACAGCAGCATTATAAATTCAACACTCTATTTCATACTTCTGCGCAAGATTTTGCAAATCAGAGAAAAAGAGACCGGCGAAAAGCAGAATGGTGCGAGTATAATAATATAACGTATATTGAATTACCTTACAACGAGGATGATGATCAATGGAGAATCCGAATAAACCAAAGGAACGACTAGATCAAATAGATAAAGTCTTAGATGAGTATGAGTCAAGCTTAGGATTGGTTTCCTATGCTGGAGACTTTCACGATCAGTCTGTTAAACAATATATGAATATGCCAAGACAACAGATGGAAAAGCTTACAGTAGATGAGTGCGCTGAAGCGGCTCTATTGCTTGGAGGTTTTTCTTTCTATCTACAAAGGTCTTACAATAGAGAAGTAGCGCGTGTTAATTGGGCATCCTCCAATCTTAAAAGAATGATGTCCGGTAGAGAAGCACAGTATAAGGGTTCATGGGACAGCCAGTACTACCAAGCGATCAGAGAAGACGGATATGCTTGCAAGCTTGAAAGCATTAAAACATACGCACAGCAAAGGGCAGATAGACTAACATATCTAGCAAGCTCAGTTAAAAACCTAAGTGATTTGTTTGTCAACCTTCAGAGAGCAAAGATAAGTAGAGTATGAGTAAAGAAGAACTAAAAAAGATTTTAAAAAACATGTCCAAAGAAGATTTGATGGATGTTATTGTAGAGATGCAATCAGAAGATAGCAATGAACCTACTCATAAAATCAATAAGTCAAAGAAGAAAAACAGAAGAGGAAAGGGCGGCAGAAAGAGAAAGTCTCATTCAACTAAAGTTTTTGGAAACGACAAAGGAAATAAGGCAAGAAGCGGGAGAATAGATACTTCTGGAGGAAGACCTAACAAGTTCCTAGAAATTATGGAAAGCATGACCCTGTCAGCTTCTGAGCTTCAAGAGCTGGAAGAGGCAGCAGAATCCGATAGCGCAAATCAGAAAGCTAGGAAGAGCACTCGCAGCAGAAGGGCTAGTTCTAAAATTAATGTGATATGTAGAATATGTGGCGTGGAAGAAGCTGTGGCACCCGCTTTAGTAACCGATGTATCAAGATATATGTGCAACAATTGCTGTACGAGGAAATAAATGATTTTACAAGACTTACCTGCCGAAAGAGCTATTCTGGCTGGAATTTTTCGCTACGGCTCCGAAGCGTTTTTTGACATAGCTGACATTATTGACGAGGGTAGCTTTACTCTTGAATCAAACATGTCTATATATTGCTGTATAAAACATATATTAGACAAAGACGACTCGGCAAAGCCAGACATTCCACTTGTATTGTCTACTGCTAAAGAAATTGGGCTTAGTGACTTTTTCAACAATCAAGAAGTTTCACACTTGTCTTCAATCATTAAGTTCCCAGTCTTACTGTCTAATGTTAGAGGATTTGCCGCTAAGATTAGGAAGCTACAGATCGCTCGTATGATGTATGATCAACTGGAATTGACGAAGGAAAAATATGCTGAAGTCAAAGGCGATGAGCCGATTTCTCAAATACTAGGCATAGCCGAAGAATCTATATTTGATTTTACTTCTATTTTGTCAGACTCAGATGATGCCCCGAGCAAAATGTTCGAGGATGTTGAAGAGTATCTTACAGAGCTAGCAGAAGACCCCGTAGACCAGATAGGTATCGCTACAGGGTTTAGTAGATATGACTTTGCAATAGGTGGAGGCTTAAGGAGGGGTACTGTGAATGTGATTGGAGCTCGACCAAAGACGGGCAAGACTTTATTGGCTGATAATATGGGTGTCCATATAGCTCGTCAAGGCATTCCCGTGCTCAACTTAGATACTGAAATGCGTAAGGAAGATCACCAGAATAGACTAATGGCTATGCTTGCTGGCGTTGAAATAAATGATATTGAGACTGGTTCTTTTGCTAAGAGCCATCTTAAACACGAAAAGGTAATGGGTGCTGCTAGCGAAATGAAGGACATTCCATATTACTTCAAGTCCATTGGAGGAATGTCTTTTGAGGATCAGGTTTCCGTCATGCGAAGATGGCTAGCCAAAGTAGTGGGTATAAATGATAAAGGCAGAGCTAATGATTGCGTTATTATATATGACTATTTGAAGTTAATGGATTCTGCTGAGATCAGAGGAGATATGAAAGAGTTTCAGGTTTTGGGCTTTATGATGACCGCCCTCCACAACTTTGCGCTTAGGTATGAAGTTCCAATTCTTTCTTTTGTGCAATTAAATAGGGATGGGATCAACAAAGAAACCACCGATACCGCCTCTGGCTCAGACAGGATTATTTGGCTTTGCTCCAACTTCAGTATTTATAAGCATAAATCAGACGAAGAAATTGCAAAGGACGGCCCTGAGAACGGCAATAGAAAACTTGTTCCCGTTATTGCGAGACACGGAGAAGGACTTCAAGACAAAGATTATATAAACATTATGATGAACGGAGCTTACGCTCAGATCACTGAAGGTAAAACAGCCTTTGAATTAGAGGATAATATCTACGAAGATGAACCAGAAGAATACTCAGCCTCAGAAGACATCCCATTCGTATAAGTATGGGGACTATGGAAAGTTAAAACAGTTATCTTCCCTTGCGGCTCAACATATTGATCAGTTGTATGAATACTTCGGAATAAAAACCGGATATAAGAATGATATACTAATAAAGTCTTGCTGTCCTGTTCATGGTGGTGATAACCCAACAGCGCTTAATATGTATTATAATGGAGACTACAAAGTTCATTATAAGTGTCGCACACATCAATGTGAAGAGATATTTGGAAATAGCCTCATACACTTTATAAGAGGCTGTCTTTCTAGATTCAAATACAATTGGGAAAAAGAAGGAGACAAGGAATCGACCTTCTCTGAAGCTGTAGAGTTTCTACTTTCATTCTTAAAACAAGACTTTGACCAGCTAAAAAGCGAAACTGTCAATATAGAAAAGATGAAATTTGGCAGTTTAGTAAACTCCATATCTTCCAAGAAGGCTAGGGGTCTTGGCATAACACAAGATCAGTATCGTCAGAAACTAGAAGTTCCAGCCAAATACTATGTGGACAGAGGTTTTGATCGTTCCATTTTAGAAGAGTATGACGTAGGCTACTGCGACACTTCAGGCAAACCAATGTATCAAAGAGCGGTCGTGCCTATATATGACAATGACCATAAGTATATAGTCGGTTGCACTGGAAGAAGTATATTTAAAAAATGCAGCAAATGCAATAACTATCATAATCCTAATCAAAAGTGCAGGCACTTTCCTAAATGGTTACACAGCAAAGGCTTCCAAAAGGAAAAGTGGTTGTATAATTATTGGAAGGCAAAAGATTATATCTTAGATACAGGAGTTGCAATTTTGGTTGAGTCTCCCGGCAACGTATGGAGACTCGCTGAAGCTGGAATTCACAATGCCGTTGCTATATTTGGAACCGCTTTTAACAATGACCAAAAGCATTTATTAGATGAGTCTGGCGCTCTATCTATAATTTGTTTGATGGACAATGACGATGCGGGAAAGAAGGCTGCAGAGAAAATAGAAGAGGTCTGCGGTAGGCTTTATAGGCTATACTTCCCCAATTTTAGCGCAAATGATGTTGCTGATCTAAATGTAGACAGTGTCACATCTGATATTAAGCCCTTTATACAACAAGCGATGGATATTTATAAGGAGATTTAAATGACACACAAGGAAAATGCTATTGATTATTTAATGAAGAAGGCGCTCACAGATAAAGCAAAGGCCGAACTGTCTTTAGAATTATTACTAGAAAAAGCTGTCGGAATTGGTGATCACTCTACTGGAGATTTCTATGAGAATTTAGATGAGGCTCTAGATAGCTTAGTAGATGCCATTGATCGACTAGAAGTTATTGAAGAATATTACGGAGTTAAATAATGACCCAAATAGTTGGATTCGCAGGAAAGAAACAAAGCGGAAAGAATACAGCATGTAACTTTGTTGTCGCTATAAAGTTAGCAGAGCTGGCGATTTGCCGAGCGTCTAGAATGACAGACGACGGCCTTATTGAGGTTAGTGATATTTTTGGAGAAAACCCAAGCCGTAAAGAGTTCTTTGCTTTTGATGAGCCCCATGTTGATGTGCAGGGTCTCTTTGATAATGAGCTAGGAGATTTCGTTAAGGTATATGCACTCGCTGATACCCTGAAAGAGATGGCGATCAGTATCCTAGGCTTAAAAGAAGAACAGGTGTTTGGTAGTGACAAAGATAAGAATAGTAAGACTAGTCTTAGATGGGAAGATATGCCGGGAGTTGTAAGCCCCGGAGAGCTTAGAAAGAAAGGCTTTACTAAAGAACAAGCCAGTGTCTTAGGTCTTATGGTTCATGCAAAAGGCAAGATGACAGCTAGAGAAGTTCTACAATATGTAGGAACAGACATCTTTAGGAAAATGAATCACAATGTATGGCTAGATTCTTTCTTTTCAAAAGTTGAATCCGACAACTCAGAGGTTGCTCTTGTTTCCGATGTCCGTTTTGTAAACGAAGTTCAAGGAATTCAGAATAAAGGAGGCTATGTTATCGGGCTTGGAAGAGACATATATAATGGAAAAGATAATCATTCTAGTGAGTCTGAAGTAGATGAAGCTCTTTCTATGTGCGATACAGTCATAGATAATGCTAAGTTAACAATACCGCAGCAAAATGAAAAAATTTATTGTTCTCTGGAGCATTTAGAAGGAGTGTTACCCTCTTTGGCTCAAGAAAAAGTAGGAAAATAATATGGGAATCCCAATAGTCTATTTCAGAAGCAGCTCGTTTAATTGCCATAGGATGTGCCCTATGCAATATTATATGGAGTACACTCTAGGCTGGAGAGGGACATCTGGCAAAAAAGCAGACAAAGGAACAATAGTCCACAAAGTTCTCGAACTAACTGCTTTATGCAAAAAGGCTCTGCAGGAGGGCTTTGAAACATTCAACGACCACGAAATTGGTGAAATTGAGACAGCTAATTATGATGCAGGATATCTCGATGAAATTATAGATAAAGTCTATGAGTATTACACCTCTAGAACTTCTCATCATGATTGGAAGCCTTTAGATCTGAAGCACTGTCGGAAATGGGTCTGGAAAATATTCGATGATGACAATGGAATGTTTGATCCAAAGAACAGACTTGTTGTAGATGCCGAACCCCACTTTGATTTTGAGATAGATGAGGAATGGGCAAAATACGAGTACGAACTCGCAGATGGAACAAAGCTCAAAGGTAGTCTCGCCCTTAAAGGTACGATAGATCTGATAACAGATGTTGGGGACAATGTATACGAGATAATCGACTGGAAAACTGGTAAGCGGCTGGACTGGGCGACGGGAAAGCAAAAGACACCAGCAAAACTACAGAAGGACATTCAGCTTAGAATGTATCATCTTGCTGCTAAGAAGCTCTATCCAGATGTAGATACTTTCCTAGTCACTATACATTTTATGAATGACGGAGGAGCGTTTACTATACACTTCCAAGATAGCGACATACCTATCACTTTAGAGATGATTCGAAAAAAGTATGAATTAATTAAGGATACAGAATGTCCACAGCTTAATAAAAGCTGGAAATGCCGAAAGCTCTGCTCTTCAGGTAAAACTACATTTGAGGATACGGATGTCGATCCTTTAATAGAACGTCGTTTCGGATCCGTATCCAAATATGGAGAGTATATGACTAAGTGTGAGCAAACAAAATATATGATAGAAAAGAATGGAATAGAATGGGTTACTCAAAACCTTATGGCTTCAGATCATGTAATCGGAAAATATAAAGCTCCGGGTGAAGTATGATATCATTAGCCTTTTCTCAAGAGATGATAGAGAGTGCTAAGTTAAAGGCAAAGTCTCTAGGTTCTATCAATAATTCCATACTAAGAGGTGCTGGCAATCTCGCTGGCTATTTAGGCGAAGAGGCTCTAGCTGCACATATAGGTGCTGACATAGTTAGCAATAATAGAGGTCTCGATAAATATAATCACGACCTGTTGCTGGAGGATGGACATCGAATAGAAGTCAAAACAAAGAGAAGAACCGTTTCTCCTAGACCTCACTACGACGTATCTGTAGCCAAGACCAGCAAGCATCAGCAGCCGGACATATATGCCTTCATAAGTCTTGAATTTGAAAGAGCAACCAAGGAGCATCCTAGGAAGTATTACGGCTTAAAAAGAATTTGGCTATGTGGTTTTATGGGAGCATGTGACTACTGGAATATGGCAAAGTTGTGGAAAAGTGGTAAAATTGACAAAAGAAATAATTTTAAAACTCATGTTGACATGTATAATTTACCTATACGAGAATTACATGAAAGTATTTGGGAACTAGTAAAATGAAATATGTGCCACTCCATGTCCATAGCGAGTACTCTCTATTAGACGGACTCTCACAAACAAAACATATAGCAAGCCGACTTGAACAAATCGAGGTAGACGCATGTGCGCTCACAGATCATGGGACTGTTTCAGGTGCGGTAGATTTTCACAAGACAATCTCTAACGGTTTTAAGCCAATACTTGGTTGTGAGCTTTACCTTTCAAAACAAGAAGCTACTTTGAAAGATCCAAGCAACGCAAAACTAATGCATCAGGTAGTCTTAGCAAAGGATCTTGAAGGTTGGAAGAAGCTACTGTCCCTAGTTTCAGAGTCAAATAGTCCAGAACACTTTTATCACAAGCCAAGAGTAGGTCTCGACACTTTTCTTGAGAGCGTATCGCAGTCTAGTAAGCTAGTATCATTCAGTGGACATCTTGGATCTCACCTTGCAAATACTGTAATTGACAATCCGAACTGGAAAAAGGATGGAGCTAGAGAAGCCGAAAGGATGCAAGAGGCTTTTGGTAAAGGCAATTTCTATATAGAAATACAACTGATTGATTCTTTAATAAACAAAGAAGCAAAAGAAGTAGCCGAGAAGCTAAGGGAGGTCTCTGAGATAACTGGAATCCCTTGCGTTGCCACGCCCGATGCTCACTATTGTAGACGAGAAGACGCTCACGACCAAAGAGTTTTACTTTGCACAGCTATGAGAAAAAGTATTGGTCAAATACAAAGTGAATTAAAACAAGGTAAATCTAAGTCACTTAAAGCATTTTTTGAGTCAGATAATTATCATATTCCAAGCTATGAGGATATGAAAAGATTCCATACAGATAAGGAACTAGACTCTACTCTGCAAATTGCAAGTATGTGTAGTGAATATAATATTCTAGGCCCTCCTAATCCGCCTGTATTTGACTGTCCGAATGGAATGTCTCCAAACGATTATCTTAGATATTTGTGCCGTGAGGGATGGACAGAAAAGATGGATCATATTGATAAGAATCATGATATGTTTGATGCTTATGGTTCAAGGGTAAATAAAGAGATTAAGATTTTCACCGAAACAAACCTATCTAGTTACTTTCTAATCGTCAGAGATATTCTTAAGTACGCTGATTCTAAAGGCTATTTAACTGGGCCCGGTCGTGGAAGTGCTGCAGGATGTATGGTTTCATATCTAATGGATATAACTAAAATTGATCCAATTCCATACGAGCTTATCTTTGAGAGGTTCTACAATGCTGGCCGTAATGCGGGTGGTAGAGTGTCTATGCCCGATATTGATATTGACGTTCCTAAGTGTGGGCGTGAAGATATAATCAGCTACATTAAAAAGAAGTATGGCAAAGACAATGTAGCGCAAATCATTACCTTCCAAACACTGAAGGGCAGAGCTGCGCTTAAAAGAGTTATGGCTGCTCGTGGTAACATTAGCTTTGATGAGCAAAATGCTATTACATCTCACCTACTAGATGAATCAAAAATTGCTGACGAGCTACAGGACATGAGAGATGAACTTGGAACTTCCTCGGTTATCTCTTGGGCTTTAGAAAATAAATCTGACAAACTAAAAGACTGGTGCTATGTAGATGATAATGGAAATCTGCAAGGTAAGTTTGCAAAAATATTTGAACAAGCGATAAGACTAGAAGACACTAAAATCATTCAGTCTAAACATGCGGCAGGAGTTGTGGTTTCCCCACAGCCAATATACGATGTGTGCCCTATGGTTTTGGATAGAGAAGAAAAAGACCTTCTAGCTGGGTTCGAAGGGCCTAGCTGCGAAGATGCTGGTCTTCTGAAATTAGATGTTCTTGGAATTAAGATGCTTGACAAAGTTATGGAGATTCCTAAAATACTTATGGGAGTATAATTAGATGGTAAGAATAAAAGGAGCTAAAAATTGAATAATAGATGGATCATAGTATTTGACTGGGAAACAGACAGCCCAAATCCAGAGACATGTAACCCAGTGGAGCTTGCTGCCATACCTGTAAATCCAAGAACCTTAGAAATTAAAAAGGAGCAGGCATTTCGAGCAACCATTAGGCCAGACGGAATAGACAGTGAAGAATATTTCACAAAGGAAAGGCAAGACACTATTGCTTGGCATGCTAAACAAAGAGGTGTTGAAACAGAAGATATAGTTAAGGACTGGAAGACTGGTCAAAGCGAAAAGGTAGTTTGGAAAAACTTTTGTAACTACTGTTCAAAGTATGAGGTTGATAAGAAGCCCGGACAGTGGTATACAGAACCTATTCCTTCTGGATATAATATCATAGGATTTGACTTGGTTATTGCTAATCGTCTTGCAGAAAAATACAAGACAAAATCACCGTTCTCTAAAGTAACGAAAATAGACATGATGGACATTCTATTTATGTGGTTCGAAAACTTAGATGAGCCTAGTAGTATGAAGCTAGATGCCTTTAGAAAGTTCTTGGGCATGAATGCAGCACAAGCTCACGAGGCATTGTCTGATACTATTGACGAAGCTGAACTGCTTGTTAAGTTTATGAAGTTTCACAGAAGGCAATCAACTGTAGGTAAGTTCAAAGGAGCTTTTGCTAGATGAGAAGATACGACTGCGGATGTGAGTTCCATGAAGGAGAAAGTGGTTTAATATTTGACCCAGAGATCACATCTATACCACTGAACTGTTCTTCTACTTGGGATTTGATCTGCGAAGGAAACACCAAGGGTGTCTTTCAGCTTGAGTCTCAGCTAGGTAGATCATTAGCTAAACAGACTAAGCCTAGAAATATGGAAGAGCTATCCGACCTTATTGCAATTATGAGGCCGGGATGTTTAGAAGCTATGGTCAAAGGTAAAAGCCTCACAATGCATTATATTGACCGCAAGCATTTTCGTGAACCTATAGAATATCTGCATAGCTCTCTAGAGCCCATCCTTAAGAGTACTCAGGGTATCTTAGTATATCAAGAACAGGCGATTCTAATAGCTACGGAAATAGCTGGGTTTGACTTACAGGAAGCAGACATCTTAAGAAAGGCTATTGGTAAGAAGAAAGCGGACGTAATGGCTGAGGTTAAAAAGTCGTTCCTAGAAGGGACTGCCGATAAAGGTATCATTACCAAAGAGCAAGCAGAGGAAATATTTAGTTGGATTGAGAAGTCTCAAAGATATTCTTTTAATAAGTCGCACTCAGTTAGTTACGCGTACAATGCCTATCTAACCGCATACTGCAAGGCTCACTTCCCTCATGAGTTTTTTACTGCATATCTTAAAAATGCAGTTGGCAAGCCTGATACATTTTGGGAAGTTAATGAGCTTGTAAACAATGCAAAGATTATGGGAATAGAAGTCCTGCCTCCTAATATCATTCACATGAATGAAGAGTTTAAGCTCATAGGTAAAAATCCTACATATGGTATGACAAACATAAAAAATGTTGGGTCTTCTGTATTTAGGAAAATGATGAAACATGTAAAAGAAAATAATATAGATTTAGAAACATGTGATTGGGATTGTTTTCTTTTGCTTATAGCGCCGTTTGTAAACAAAAAGGCTTTTGAGTCATTGATATTGGCTGGCGTATTCGACTGTTTTAAAATATCTCGGTCTAAGATGCAACACCATTTTAATTTGATAAAGGACTTCACAAAAAGAGAGACTGAGTGGCTTAAAAATTATAAAGAAAGCTATCCAGAGAAGACGGCGATCAACTGTATCGAAGCCATGATAGAGGCCTCTAAGGTAAAATCAAAAACTAGACCTATATTTAGACAGGCTAGAATTCCAGCCATAGAAGATCTTCTTACAACTTACGACAATCCGGGATATGATCTATATGATTCACCGTCTTGGGTCTCAAGGGTAGAAGAAGAACTTCTTGGGATTTCTCTAACTTGCAATAAGGTGGATGAATATGACACTAGTAGAGCCAACTGCACATGTAAAGAATTTATTGACGGTTTCAATTCACAAAAAGGCATAGTCCTTGCTGTCAAGATAGACTCGGTTAGAGAGTGGACGATAAAAAAAGGTAAGGCAAAAGGTATGAAGATGGGTTTTGTTACCGTTAGCGATACTAGCTGCTCTTTAGATAGCGTTACAGCCTTCTCAGAGGAGTGGGAAAAATACAAGAAAATGCTGCACGAAGGTAACACAGTGCTTATGAGAGGGATGAAGGACAAGAATAGGGGAAGTTTTTTAATAAAAAAGGTAGAACAGCTAACAAGTTAGTTTGAGCGGAACTATAATAAGGAAAAGGGATGGATGATCTAATTGAAAAAAATATGGGATTGGTCGTTTCAGTCGTCAACTCATTTAAGCCTCAGAATTATACTGAGCGCGATGATTATATACAGGCTGGAAGAATAGGATTATGGAAGGCTTTAAGGAAATACAATCCGGATAGAGGGACTGTTCTTTCTACATACGCTTGGAATCCTATACGTTGGGAAATAATTAAAGAAATAAAAAGTATAAAGAAAGGAAGGGGAACTTCTTTAAGTGTAGTTTCTCCGCCTTTCTATAATGCAAAAGACGAACTTTGGGAGGTCTTGCCTACAAGCATTCTCTCTGAAGAAGAGATGCATTTTTTAGAGCTTAGAAAGATGGGTTATAAGCTTGCTGAAATGGCCAACATAACAGGAAGAACAAGTTCGTATGTTAAGAGAATATTTTATAAAGCTATAAGAAAGATAAGAGAAAAGAATGCGTAAGAAAAAAGTGCTTTTTGTAACTGAATCTCATCAAGTTGCCTCCGGCTTTGGAACCTATGCTAAGCAAGTACTTCCTAGACTGCATGCCACAGGGAAGTATGAACTTGCTGAGTTTGCCTCCTATGCGCACATGGAAAAGAATCCGAATGTTGATTGGTTGTTTTTTTCTAACATGCCTAAAACGGAAAAGGATCATCAAACATATAACCAATCCCCGCTCAATCATTTTGGTTACTGGAGGTTTGACAATATAGCTTTAAATTTTAAGCCCGACATTGTTCTTACCTATAGAGACCCTTGGATGGACCAGTGGATAGGAGACTCTGCGGTAAGACCATTTTTCCACTGGGCGTGGATGCCAACTGTAGACTCTGCTCCACAAAAAACAAAATGGATGGAAAATTTCAGAAAGCCCGACGCTCTTTTAGCGTACTCTGAATATGGAGAGAAGGTTTTGCTTGAGCAGTCTAATAGTAAACTAAACGTCATAGGTTGTGCCTCTCCTGCTATAGACCCAAATATATACAAACCAGTTCCTAATAAAAAAACCTTACGAAAAGAACTAGGTCTTGACCCAGATATAAATATCTTTGGGACAGTTATGAGAAACCAAAGAAGAAAACTTTTCTTTGAGCTTATGAAGGCTTTCCAAATATTCTTAAAGAAAGCCCCTAAAGAGATTGCAGAAAAGACATTTTTATATTTGCACACAAGTTATCCCGAAAAAACAGGATGGGATATTACTGCTGGAATCCAAGAATTCGGATTACAAGAAAAAGTTCTATCCACATATATGTGCAAGGCCTGTAACAAATTTTCATGCCTAAAGTATCAGGACGCAATAACAACATGCCCGCATTGTAATCAAAGAGCCGCAGTTATGCCTAGTGTAGGGTTTGGATTAGAGATACCTGACTTAATAAAAGTATATAACATATTAGACATGTACGTCCAATACGCTATATGCGAGGGTTTTGGGATGCCTCAAGTCGAAGCTGCTGCATGCGGTGTTCCTGTAGCTGCTGTTAATTACAGTGCTATGGAAGATGTTGTAAGACTTACAGAAGGCTATCCTATAAAATATAGACTGTATAGAGAGTTAGAAACTGGAGCTGATAGAGCGAGGCCAGATAATGAGCATACAGCTCAAATCTTAATAGACTACTTCTCTATGCCTGAAGAAGATAGAAATAAGAAAATGGCTCAGGTAAGAAATGCTACGTTAAAAAGATATGACTGGGATAGGACAGCTAAGGTATGGGAGGATTATATAGATAATTATATTCCCACAGGGGCTCAAGGTCAATATGAAACATATCCTTATCAGCATATTCAGATTCCTGAAGCCCGCCCTCAAGGTTTAGCTCCTGAAGCTTTTATAAGATGGTGCTTTTCTGCTGTGCTTCGAGATCCAAAGGCAGCATATTCTTACGAGGCAACAGAACTAATTCAGTCGATCTGCTTAGGTGCTCATGCTGATACCTTAGAGCCATTTAACGAAGAGGTTGCTTGGAATATAATAACACACAAAGCAAAGAACAAGTTTCTTGTAGAGCAAGTCAGGACGGGGAGACAGAATATGATTGTTGACGATTTTATTAAAGAGGCATACCAAAGGAAAGAGAAAGCTTAATGAACATTCTTTTTATAGGCCCTTATCGGCAAAATGACGCATGGGGCAATATGAGCAAAAGCCTCATAAAAACTCTATCTAAAATTGAAGGTTATAGCCTAACTACTAGACCTATATTTCTGTCAGGTCAAGCTTCAGGACCTGTCGATGCAGAGGTTATAAAATGTGAGTCTAATAAGAAAGAGCAGTATGATATTCTAATACAGCATATGCTTCCAAACTTCATGGTTTATGATTCTTCATTTAAACAGGTAATAGGTATTACAGGATTTGAAACTCTAGGATGTAAGATATGGGATAATAGCCTAAACTTTTTAGATAAGATTTTTGTGACTACAGAAGCAGAAAGAAAAGGAATGTCTAAAGAGCTACAGCCTAAGATATACAGTATAGGAATAGCGAACGATCAAACAATAGAGTCTAAAGAGAAGACATTTGATCCTTTCAGTTTCTATTGTATCGGAGGAAATTTAGAGAGCAGAGGTGGAGTGAAGCAGGCTCTACTAGCATATTGTTCAGAGTTCATTGTGAACGACCCTGTAATATTTGTTCTTCAGACCAACAATCCTGAAAATG
>Ga0315315_10002608_pt1 | contig 16507 bp, 12 predicted proteins | sample M140m3416metaG_FD_203699 | JGI IMG/M metagenome (GOLD analysis project Ga0315315, IMG submission 203699) | Ammonia-oxidizing marine archaeal communities from Monterey Bay, California, United States - M1 40m 3416 | ecosystem: Environmental > Aquatic > Marine > Intertidal zone | place: USA... | reverse complement strand
CGTCAGCATCTGCATCGAAGTCATCGTTGCCGGCACAGTCTGAGTCGATGTCGTCGTACCAAGCGTCAGGGGCGCTTGGGTAGATTCCGTCGTCCCCGTCATCACAGTCGTCGCCGCCATGGGCATCCGATTGGTAGCCATCGGCATCTGCGTCGTAGTCATCATCTCCAGCGCAGTCGCTGTCTACGCCGTCGTACCACGCATCATCAGCCCCGGCGTAGATTGTGGGGTCGGTGTCGTCACAGTCGTCCCCACCGACGACAGTCGAGAAGTACCCATCGCCATCGGTGTCGTAGTCGGAGGCGCCATCACAGTCTGAGTCGATGCCGTCATAGGGTGTGTCGATGACACCAGGGTGGATGTCTGCATCTGCGTCGTCGCAGTCACCGCCGCCGAAGAGGTCTTCGTCGTAGCCATCGCGGTCAGCGTCGTAGTCTGACCAGCCATCACAGTCGCCATCGATGCCGTCGTACCATTCTTCGGTCGCTTCAGGGTTGATGGATGAGTCGGTGTCGTCGCAGTCTTCTCCACCAGAGAATTCTGCATCGAAGCCGTCGCCGTCGGCGTCGTAGTCTGAGTCGCCAGCACAGTCGCTATCGATGCCATCGTAGGACGCGTCTGGAGCACCTGGATACACACTGCCGTCATCATCGTCGCAGTCACCATCGGCTACCGTGAATCCATCACCGTCGATGTCATCGACCACTGGCGGTGCCGAGCCGGTGTCTCCAGTATCGCTACCGGATGCTGTGTCATCGTCATCACCAGTGTCAGGTGGGCTTGCTGTGTCTCCGGTGTCGGTACCGCTTCCAGTATCGCCAGTCCCTGTATCGTCAGCATCTGAGTCTGCGTCAGCGTCTGAGTCAGCGTCAGCGTCAGCATCGGCGTCAGCGTCAGCGTCTGAATCAGCGTCAGCGTCAGCGTCTGAATCAGCGTCAGCGTCGGCGTCTCCTTCTTCATCAGGGACGCAGAGTCCGTCTTCTTCGTGGGTTCCCTCGCCACATGCCAAGTCACTCCCGGGCTTATCTTCGACCACGCCGCTACAGCTGATTGTGAGCGGAACCATGAAAATAGAGAGAAAAGTCAGTCGCATAGATACTCCGGGAGAGAAACAGTCTACGTGAGTTGGTCTCTGGTTTTCAAGGAACGATGCCACTTTACAGTGGGGGGGATGTAGACTCTCAGACCGAGACCGCAGCACAAAAACTGTATTCAAGTCCACCCCATGTGCGGGCGCGTGCGGTAGAACAGACGGAGGAGGTGCATGCTGGAATCTTCTGTCTCAACTGCAGCAACAGACACAAGTCGTCAGTGGCTGAAGCTGTTGGGAATTGCCTTCCTTCTTCTGTTGGTAGAGGGCAGCTATGGGCTGTGCACTCAGGATGATGCATACATCTCGTTTCGCTATGCAGACAATTTAGTCAACGGTCATGGTCTCGTCTTCAATCCTGGCGAGCGTGTCGAGGGCATCACCAACTTGCTGTGGACCTTGCTGTTTGTGCCGGTCATCGCCGTGGGCTTAGACCCGGCAGCTGTGTCCGCCTCGATGGGGATGATTTCCTCCGTCCTTCTGCTGGTCGCCACATGGCGTTTATCCAGCGGTAACTGGCTGGCTGTCCTTCTTGTAGCTGCAGTACCGGGCATCTCCCTTGAGGGCGCTCAGGGGCTCGAGACAGTGGCCTTTGCCGCGCTCGTCACGGCTGCACTCGCAGGTACTCAGCGCTGGGCCTGGTGGGCAGGGGTAGCGACCTGGATGCGCCCAGAAGGTGTTTTGGTTGCTGGTGTGCTGTGGCTGCTGCGTCGGGGGCGGCGAGACCTGCTCATTCTCGGTGGTTTTGTCTGTGCGATTACTGCATTCAGACTGGCGTACTATGGTGACATTGTCCCCAATACATTTCACGCGAAGGTAGGCGGTGTGCCCATCTGGCGCGGGCTGCAGTATGTCGCGGAGTTTGGGACCACTGCAGGGCCCTTGCTTGTGCTTGGCTTAGTGGGTGCGGGGCTGGCACTCCGGCGGTGGCGTGACCGCTCGAATGCCCAGATCGCTGTCCTCACGGTGGTCTATGTTGCCTACGTCATTGTTGTCGGTGGAGACTTCAAAGGCACGTCGCGCTTCTTGATTCCAGTGGCTCCAGCCCTCGCAGTTCTCGCTGTGTCTGTGGTCAAGACAAGTCACGTCCAGACCGCGCTCCTGGGTGTCTTGGCTGTCCTGCTCGCGATCCCAGGCTTTATGAGCATGAGTGAGCATGCCGAGAGATTTCGGGACATTCGTGTCGAGCGGACTGTTGTGGGACAGCTGCTCAATACAGGGCTTCCCGCCGACGCCGTTATTGCGATTCACTCCGCGGGCATCGTGCCCTTCTATGCTCAGCGAACCACTGTAGACATGTGGGGCATCAACGACGCACACATCGCGCGCGCATCGGTCACCATGGGCGATGGCACTGCTGGGCATGAGCGACACGACTACGACTACGTTCTCTCCCGTGAGCCTGATGTGATTCTGCCCGAGCGTGGCCTGGTGACGGATGAACCCAAAGACTTGGGTGACCCAGGTGTCTTCGGTGAGGCGTTTCTCGAGCGCTATCAGTCTGTGAGCGCTCCACTTGGTGAGGGTGTCGTGAACCTCTGGCGGCGCAGAGACTGACGCCTTGGATAGCTGTGAGCTGGCTCGCGTGAAGCTCAGTAATGCTGAGAGTCCGACATGCTGACTGATGTTTAGTTTTGCTTGAGCTGGTGGCAGCGAGGAATACTCCTGTGACCTCGGGGCTTAGGACTGGGAATTTCAAGAGGTTGACGTGCAGGTTTTTTTCGAGCGGCTCAAGCAGCTGAACACGAACACGTCTGGTCGAACCTGGGCCTACATCGCCTATGACCAGCTCAGCGATGGCATTGGTCTCCTGGCCCGCCTGCCGCCGTCAGAGGCTGGCATTGTTCTCATAGAGTCTCGGTGGAAGCCGAGTCGCCGCCCCTACCACAAGCAGAAACTCGCCCTGGTGCTGGCATCCCAGCGACACTTTGCGCTGGAGCAGGCTGCGCGAGGCGTATCGGTCAGGTACATCGTAGGGGATGGCGACTACGCGCAACTGCTGAGACCTGTGGTGCAGGAGCTGGGGCCTGTAGAGGTGATGCAACCGGCTGAGCGTGAGCTGAGAGAGTTGCTCAGGCCACTTGTACAGGAGGACTTGTTGAAAGTGCGGCCCCATGATGGTTGGCTGACCTCCGAGGAAGACTTTCGTTCGGCGACGAAGGACAAGAAGACCTGGCGTATGGATGCATTTTATCGCCATACACGACGACAGTATGGCTGGCTGATGAGCCCAGAGGGAAAGCCCGAGGGAGGGAAGTGGAGCCACGACGCAGACAATCGCAAGCCATGGAAGGGGGAGCCTCGGGCACCTGAGCCACCAATTTTTGAGGTCGATGCGGTCACCGCTGAGGTCGTACAGATGGTCGAGCAGGACTTTGCCGGTCATCCAGGCCGGGTTCGGCCAGACCGGATTCCTGCGCGTGCGGCTGATGTCGAGACCGTCTGGCGGTGGACAAGAGAGCAGTGCATGGTGCACTTTGGGCCTTACGAGGACGCGATGTCTGTATCGTCAGTACAGCTCTTTCATGGCCGTCTGAGTGGACTCATAAACCTGCATCGCTTGCTCCCCAGTCGGCTCGTTGCGGATGTGCTGGCCATGCCGCTGCCCATCAACTCAAAAGAAGGTTTTGTCCGGCAGCTCGGAGGATGGCGGGAGTTCGTCCGGCACGTACATCGTGAGACAGACGGATTCCGAGAGGTGCCTGCTGGGATGTCTGGAGTTGTGCGTACCGACTCAGGGTCTGTGCTGGATGCGCAGAGACAGCTTCCTGCTGTCTATTGGGACGGAGCGTCGGGCTTCAATTGTCTGGATCACGTGGTCCAGGAGGTGTGGTCGGAGGGCTACTCTCACCACATCAACCGACTGATGGTGTTGGCAAACTGGGGGACGCTTCTCGGCGTCTCCCCTGAGCAGCTCTCGGACTGGTTTTGGGTGGCATTTGAGGACGCGTATGACTGGGTAGTTGAGCCCAATGTGCTGGGCATGGGGACCTACGCTGTGGGTGATCTGATGGTCACGAAGCCCTATATTTCAGGTAGTGCTTACATCAACAAGATGAGTGACTACTGCAAGGGGTGCTCATTTCACCCCAAGACGACCTGCCCGATGACATCTCTTTATTGGGATTTCCTTCGGCGCAATGAAGGGGCTCTGGCGTCGAATCCAAGAATGGGGATTCCTCTGGCTGCGCTCCGACGCCGTCCGGTCGAGAAGCAGACGCAGGATGCCGTGGTCACAGAACGGGTTGTTGAGGGGCTGGGGCGAGGGGAGCGTTTAACTCCGGCTTGCTTTGCATCGCGTTCTGCCGGACAAGACTGAGCGGAGTCTTGTGTGCACCTCGGTGCGGATTTGACCGCTGAGACATGGCCATGTGGCAGATGAACTATCGCTTATGTAGAGGGTTGAGCTCACCTTGAGTTACACCCCCGGCATGGCCAAACCATTCAGCAATCTTTCGCTTCGTCCAGAGCTCTTGTTGGGGGTTGAAGAGGCTGGCTATGTCGAGATGACTCCCATCCAAGAGGAAGGCCTTCCGCCGATGCTGGATGGTCGCGATGTGATCGGACAGGCCAAGACGGGTAGCGGAAAGACTGCAGCATTTGGTCTGGCCTTGCTCAACACCATCGACACCAAGTACCTCCGGCCACAGGCGCTGGTTCTGTGTCCGACACGGGAGCTCGCAGATCAGGTGGCAGGGGAGCTGAGGCGCCTCGCCAAGCGCATCTCCAACACACGGATCGTCACCCTCTGTGGAGGGCGTCCATACCGCAATCAGGCCCTGGCCCTTGAGCACGGTAACCATGTGATTGTGGGGACTCCTGGGCGAATCCTCAAGCACCTGGACAAGGGGAACCTTCATCTCGACCACATCTCTGTGGTGGTTCTTGATGAGGCGGACCGAATGATGGACATGGGCTTCATCGATCAGGTCACTGACATCCTTCGCTGGGCACCATCCAAGCGGCAGACACTGCTGTTCTCGGCGACCTTTCCTGAAGAAATAAAGCGGCTGAGCGGATCGATACAGCACAAGCCTCAGACGGTGGTCGTCGAGTCTCAGGTGGAGTCAGAGAGACTTCGCCAGTGGGTGTTTGAGTGTGAGCGCGGTGAGCGGCACCAGATCGTAGCGAACCTCCTGGGTGAACATCGACCGAAGACGGCCTTGGTCTTTGCTGAGACCCGGATCGACTGTGACCGTCTGGCTGACTTCTTGGCAGATCGCGGTGCGGCTGCACTCGCCTTGCATGGCCTGATGGACCAGCGTGACCGAGACGATGTACTGGTTCAGTTCAGCAACGGGAGCGTGAGTGTGCTGGTGGCCACCAATGTGGCGGCACGCGGGCTCGACATCGAAGCCCTGCCGATGGTGATCATCTCTGAGCTGTCCGCTGAGGCAGAGAGCCATCTTCATCGCATCGGTCGGACAGGTCGGGCTGGAGAAGATGGTGTGGCCCTGAGCATCGTGGAGGTGCCTCGTGAGCTCGGTCGTCTCGAGAGAATCGAGGAGCTCCAGGGTGAAGCCATTGAGCGCGGGGTCTTACCGGCCGAGTGCGACGACTTGGCATTTCTGTGCCCTGAGTACCAGACCTTGCTGATTCTCTCTGGCCGAAGCGACAAGCTGCGCAAGGGAGATGTGCTTGGTGGACTGGTGAAGGACGGAGGAATCCCCCCTGAGATGATTGGTCAGATTGACCTGATGCCCAAGGCCTGTGCGGTGGCCATCAAGGTTGAGTTTGCCGACCAAGCACTGGCGCACCTGAAGACCGGTCGAATCAAGAACAAGCGTCTGCGCGCCACCCTGCTCTGATACTCAGCGGGGTCTGACTGGCTCACCGGGTCAACAGAACGCTGGTCTACAGTGAGTAGAGAGACTCTGCGCGTGCCTTAAATGAAGCCAAGAGTGCGGGAACAGTCTTGCCGACGATGCGGCTGGAGACCGACTTGGGGACAAATGCCGCCACCTTCACCTCGATCTCGTACAGGGCACGGGTGCCTCCATCGTCGAGCTCTTCGAGTGCCCAGCTTCCGGTGCTCACCTTGAAGGGACCCTCTTTGAGGCGCCAGCTTACAGCGTTGGGGGCATTCTCAGTGAGAAGCAGGGTGTAGGTCACCCGCTTGATGAGCTGAACTGTGAACTGCACCTCTGCCGTATTGCCGGTTCGTGAGATGACCTTAGCCTCCTCCATTTCGTCGAGGAAAGAAGGGTAGTGCTCGTAGGCCGTGATCACCTTGAAGAGGTCTTCTGGTCGTACGGCGATTCGAACTTCTTGTTGAGTACCAGCCATTGAGTCTCCGGTTGGTGCGATGCGATGGCACCGCTTTGTTCAGGTTGAGTATCGCCAAGGTGGCCGAATGCAACAAGGAGGTCCTACTCGCACAGCCCTGCTCGAGAAAACCCGATGTCATCGATGGTGATGGCGCCGGTGGCGGTGACATCAAACTGCCAGTCTACCCAGCTGACATGCTGAATATCGAGGGTGCGCTCCATGTCGGTGAACAAGCTCAGCGGGAGGCGGTAGGTCTCGTAGACGGACTTCTGTCCTGTTCCAGCACCCACGGCGGGATTGGGCCTGAGTGCACCTTGCTGAGCGCTGGAGAGGGCAATGGATGAGACAGCGCCATGGACATCACCGAGTCGAACATGCAGATCGACGGGGGCGCCAGGGTTCAGTGAGTCGTCGTGCCGCTGAGTGATGCGGAAGCTCAACGCTTCTCTTCTGGTGAGGTCGAGTCCTGCGTCGCTATTCAGGACCTGGCGATAGTGACCACCGGGCTCTGACCACCGAATCGATACGCCCCAATTCGGGTGATACACACCGCGGTCGTCATTGTGCATCCACTCAGACTGTACGGACTCAACTCCGCTGTACTCAGGCGCGTACCCGAGTGCATTGGGTGCCAGGCCGTCAGTCAGCACAGCCTCTGTCTCGGTGTAGGCGAAGCGTGTGGCTGAACCGTCCTCCAGGGCCACGCTGAAGTATCCCCAGCCAGGGTTGAGCAGGGAGATGGTGCCGTCAAAGAGGTCACCATCAGCGGAGATGGACTCAAAGTTATTCAGGGCTCCAAATGCAGTTCCGCTACAGGCCAACACAGCCGCTGCTCCACTGGAGAGGATGCGGTAGTCCGAGACGATTGCCTTACCACCTCCACAGATCCAGTCCGCGAGGGGAGCGTCGTAGGGGTGCTCATCTGTTGCGGATCCGGTCTGGGTCGCAGCAACGATGAGGTCCCATCCGCCAGCATCTATGGCCTCAGCAAAGGCGCTGTGACTGCTGGACTGGGTGAGGGTGATGGTGCCGCTGTCGTCGAGCGCCTCAAGAGCGGGTGCGTAGGCGTCTACACCGACGCTGCTGTCGATAAAGAACAGCACACTCGCGGGGCTGCTGGTGTCGGTCAAGAGAGTCTCGACTTGTGCTGTGAGGAGATTGATTCCGTCGTCGAGCTCTACGAAAGTGTCAGATAGAAAGCCATTGATGAAGGTCTGTCCGGTGAGACCGACAATCGCTGGGACTTCTTCCCAGGTGGTTGAAGACTCGGCTGGGGCGTGGAATCGGTCGACAACAAGAGGGTCACGCTCCTTGAACTGTGTGTGGACCTCAGGGCCATCGGGCAGCAGAGATCTGTCTCCGCGTAGGTACGGCAAGGCGGTCATGTCGTCTTCGAGGATGTACTTCCACCACGCGAGCCAGCCGGCCGCTGCGGAGGCTTGATGCTCCTCGCGGGTGATGGTGGCATCCAGTAAAGCGCCCTCATCTGTGAAGCCGTAGTGGCTTCCTCCGGGCAGGTGAATGAAGTGGCTGGGCTGAGCGCCTGCCTCGTAGATGGCGATTGACTGTCCCCAGGCGACACATCCATCTTGGTCTCTTGAGCCGTAGATGACCTGCAGGGGTACCATGCCTGAATAGACATCGAGATAGGACGAGATGGCTTCATCTGGGCACGGGGCCAGCAGTGCCACTGCTCGTATGTCAAGGTCGGCAAAGGGGGCCATAGGGCCGAGTCCTTGCATGGTCAACAGCGCACTTCCATGAGAGTGACCAGCCAGTCCAACCCGGTCGGTGTCGATGAGGCCGACATACCTGTGGTCTGCGGTGGCGTTCCAGGCCAAGAGGTCCGTGATGGTGTCGGTGAAGAGCAGATCATGGCTGCTCCACCAGTCGGGCGCACCCCAGCCCATACCGCTGGCGTCAACCTCGGTGTGGTCTGTGGAGACGATGACCAGGCCATGGCTCGCGAGGAACTCAAAGACGGTGTCGTAGTTGAGGTAGTGTGAGCCACCCGCATGCTCAAAGAAGACCACGGGGTAGCCGTCAGTCGTTGTGACCGGATCGGTATCCGGTCCCGTCTCCGTTGCTGGATAGTAGACTGCAGTGAGTCGATTGAGTTCGATATCTCTCAGTAGAGAGGTGCCGGTATGAAGTGTGCGCCCCACGGGGTGTGGACCGGGGGCAAGCCAGTCGACTTCAGGGGCAGCCTCATCCGTGCAGTCGGTATCGACATCAGCTTCTGCTTGAGTGCCGGTGTCGAGCGCAGCCTTGCTGCCGTCGTCGCTACAACCGACTGTCAGCGGCGTCATCAATAAAGACATCAGTAGCAGTCGCATAGGGCTTCCCGTGTAGTCATCATATGTGAGGCTAACCACAGCGCTCAACCCCTTTGGCTCTCGGCCTCGATGGCCGACCAGCGGAAGGGTGAGCCCATCTGACCCCACCATGTCTGTGGGAATCGCTTCATGTCGCCGATACCGATGTCTGCTGAAGCATCTCGATCGCGAGGCCAGTAGACGGTTCCGAACACGATGTCCCAGAGCAGGATGTTGTTGCCGTAGTTGCTGTTGGCTTCTTCGAGGACCAGTGAGTGGTGCCAGCGATGAAGCTCGGCCATGCTGAAGATCCAGTTCAGTGGACCGAGACGGAGGTGTATGTTGCAGTGCTGAAAGAGGCCGTGGACGGTGATCCAGCAGGCCATGAGCAGCATGACGACTTCACTCGCACCCATGAACATCAGGGTTCCAAAGGAGAGCACGACCGACAGCGCTGTATCGAGCGGGTGGAAGCGGCCCGCATTCAGGAAATAGAGCCGCTCAGCGCTGTGGTGTGTGGCATGCAGGCGCCACAGCAATGGCGAGGTGTGGCACAGGCGGTGAAACCAATACTCGAAGAACTGTGCGCTGACCAAGGCGAGGGCCAGCTGCAGCACTAAGGGCCAGGTGTCCGGCCAGATCGATGTTCCCAGCCAGCTGGATGCTGAGATGGAGAGGTGCAGCATGGTTGCTGCGATCAGAGACTCCATGAGGGCGGGCACGATGCCTTGGGACACGACGACGTGAATCGAGTCGGTTCCGATGTCCCCGTGGGATTGACTCCAGCGTGCATGGGCTGGGTGAATGCGCTCAGCAATCGCCACCACAACAGCGGTGCACACACCGGTACCCACCACTATCCACTCGACGGGAACACCCATGGCGTACAGCTGAGCCGCCGAGAGGATGGCTGTCGTGAACCACACTGGAAACAGCCCGTACGTGATGGCAGTTCTCATGGCGCCCCCTGACTACTGAGTCTACTCGAAGTGGTGGAGAGCGTTCAATGCTGAGGGCTGATCGATGTCACCGTCAGTCGCTTAGAATCTCACTTATGAGTCCGTAGGCCTCAGTCCTGAGTGCACTGAGTCGGTCATTGGCCGGCCCTGCGTCAGGGGTCCACGAGAACTCTCCTCCTTGCATCCGCTGACCAATCACCAGATCGTTGAATGAGCCCATGCCGCCGTAGGCACTCCTGAGATGCTCAACACCACGCAGGTCGTTTTCCTCGAGGGCAGCCAGAGACACCGACATCCAGTCGCGCCAGTGTGACTCTTGGTCCGCGGATAGAATCTCGATCAACTCTCTGAGTACCTTGCAGAGGGCCTGTACCTGCTCTGCAAGGTCATCGTCGATGGGCTGCGGTGAACCCGCCTTTTGTTGCTTCCACCAATCCCAGATGCCCATGTGTTCCTCAGGCTGACTGACGCCTGCGCGCAAGTCCCATGAGGCTGACCATCAAGACAAGGATGCCATAGCCGGTGCCCGAGCCAATCGATGAGCAGCTGCTGCTGCTGCCTGGCTTGCCATCATCGGTGTCGGTAGACACGGGGTCGTCATCACATGTGACGGCAATGTCGAGGCAGGTGCTGTCCTCACCCTGAAAGTCGCCGTCGAGGTCTGTGCACTCTTCCTCTGTAGAGTCCAGGCACTCCTCCTTTACACAGCATGCCCCAGACACAGGCTCTTCGACAATCATGCACTCTTCGAAGACATCGACACAGAGGGAGCCCCAGCCGAACCAAGTTCCGTCGGAGTCCTTGCAGAGGTCTTTGGTGATCTCGACGCACTCTGGACCATCGGGGCGATCGATGCAGCAAGCACCGGTGTCAGGGTCGGGGTCGGGGTCGGTCTCACACTCGGCGAGCACGTCGACACAGTTGGTGCCGAGGCCGAACCAGTCGCCGGCCTTTTCAGCACAGTCGAACTCGGAGATGTCCTGACAAATCATGCCGTCAGGGGTCTCGATACAGCAAGCGCCTGTGACGGGATCCTCCGGACATGTCCAGTCGGTACTCTCGCAGATGAGGTCATTGAAGAGTCCACCGGCCAGCTCACAGTCATCTGGAGTCATGTTGACGCAGGTGTCCTCGAGACAGCAGCCGCCGATCGGGAATTCGAGTCGGAACACGAGGTATTCATCGTGGTTGTAGCCATCGGAGAAGGTGTCTCCTGGTGCACCTGGTTTGTGGTACCAGGCCCACTGCAGTGTAGATGCCATCGACGGTACGTACACTGATCCGGGTGTGCCCCAGACGGTGTCGTTGAGTCCGCCGAGTGTTGTGTTCACCCATCCACCGCTGGGGACTGAGCCAGAGTTGGCCAGGTTGACCTGTGTAGTGAGCTCAGTGATTGTCGGTGCGGGATCCGCGAAGTCGAGATCAATGCCAGTGGCCATCACCTCCCACTGACTATTTGAGGTGGTCAAGACGGTGCCGTCGATGTTGAACTCTGCCAGGAGTCCTTGGGCGGTGGCGTCGTCACTCCAGGCGGCGATGTAGATGATGTCTCCATCATTCATCGTGAAGTTGTAGGTCTCAGGGGCGGCGATTTCACTGGCATAGTAGTTCTCTGCCGTACCGTGAAAGTCATAGATGACGGTCTCATTGCCTGTGTAGATTGCGTAGGCATTGTCGGCGGTCACTTGGACATCGACGTTGACAGTGGCATGAGCGGTACCGAGCATGCCAAGCAATGCAGCAGCGCCAAGATTTCTGAGAAGTGTTGTCATTTTTGTCCCCTAGCATCGGGTGTTGGGTGTCTTGCTTCGCAGCAAAGCAAGGGTGTGTTCAATCGAGAGTTTCACCATGGCCACGAAAGCAGATGCGCGGTCAGTGTATACCAAGTTTGCCGAATAGATTGGTTTTGACTTCAGGTTGTAATGTTTGGTGTGAAGGTGGTGCTGTATGCGTCGATACCACAGCTGGTCACGAGGCTGAAGGTCCTGGGAAGCTCTCTTCACAAACGGTCATATTTTAGTCCACATCGTTGAAAAACATTAAGAGCCTCTCGGATTTCAAATTTTATCTGTTTACAAATGGAGAGCCTCAAGATGTCGTATAGATTGGCCACCTTTATTTTAGTGTCTGCGGCTCTCCTGCATGGCTGTGACTCAAAAGACGAAGCCGCTACCACGGATGTAGTCACAGATGCCGACGCTGATGCCGACGCTGATGCCGACGCTGACGCAGACGCAGACGCAGACGCAGACGCAGACGCAGACGCAGACGCAGACGCAGACGCAGACGACACCGGCGAAGCGGATGACACAGGAACCCCAGAGGAACCTCCAGTGCTCGATGCTGATGCTGATGGCGTCCCCGACGCTGAAGACTGCGATGATACTGATCCGTCAGTTGGTGCCATTGCTGAAGACGGAGACTGCGACGGTGTGAACACCGCTGATGACTGTGCTGACGATGACCCAGAGGTCGGTGCTGCCGCTGGCTGGGCTCCAGGAATATATCTCTCAACCCACTCCGGTGATGGCTGGGACGAGGATGATACCGATAGTAGCTCTGGCCTCTACTACATGTCAGATATCGACGCTGATCCAGTGTTGGTGGGTAGTCTTGGCTACAAGCTCAACAACATCAAGCAGAACCCTGTTGATGGGATGCTGTATGGAATGACCCGGAATAATTGGGATTTTCCCGTGCTTGGGAACATGCTCGTTCGCTTTGCCATGACTTGTGACGGCATAGACGCTCTTCCCGTGACTGAATCGATTGTCCACGCCGGTGAAGAAGGGGGTGGGCCGTACGCATCATTCGACTTTCTCGCTGATGGCTCGGCAGTCGCCTGGTCAGAGAACGGAGACACCTTTGTCGTCATCGATGCAGAGTCCTCCACTGCGACTGCGGTAGGCGCGAGCATTAGCTCAAATGGCCACGGGATGTGTGTACTGGGTGATGATGTGTACTGGTTCAACGGAGACGACAACATCTACCTGCTTGACCCTGCGGTCGGTGGCGTGAGCGCAGAGGACACGTGGGGCATGGCATCCGGCCTATATGACGACGGCCACTACAGGGGTGCGGACTGTGACAGTGAGACCGGCGTCGTGTACTCCACACCTCGGTACGCGATTGACGATGGGCATTATGCCCTTCAAGTCACCACCAGCGTGCTCGACGGTGCTGATGTGTTCGCGGTTGACTCGACCATCCTGCTCGCCGCCCCTGAGAGCAGTCGGTACCACTCGGTGGCAATCGTTGAGTAGGCATTAGCTCACCTCTACAGGTGCAGTTTAGGGGCCGTCGCTGCACTGCAGCGACGAATTTCAAGATCGTGGGATGTGCCCGCACCACTCGGGACAGGTCGCCTGATCACTCTCTGTACGGGTCTGACCAGACCGGCACCAGATGATCAAATTTCGTCGCTCACCGGAGACTGTTGACACAAGGTGGCGGTGACTCCCTGCGTGCAAGAGTCCGTGACCTCGTGGGATGTTTAGGACTATTTCCTCATCGGGTCGATGAGCTTCTTGCCGGTGGAGTGTGCATCGCCGACCTTGAAAGATGACCTCACCACCGCTGTAATCCGCGCTTAGCGAGACATTGAGGGTGACTTCACTGTCGTCGACGTGGAATCCCAGGCGACGGTCGAGCTGGTGTCCGTAGGTAGCAGCAAAGGCGTAGTCATCATCCAGCGCTTCAAACTCCGGGTAGAGCACGGCTCGGATGGGGTCAATTACACTGCTGCGCAGATGGGACATGGCTGGAGCGAGCCCCATGGGCTCGAACACGACACCTGAGGAGTGCATCGAATTGGGAGGAGCCTGTGGGTGTGTGCGTTGCCACAGAAGTCGGTGGTCGATCACAGCGGATAAGCGGTCACACCCAGCCTCGGTGAAGAAGGGGACCGTCCACAGCCCGGGCCCTATCGGCTGGGCAATGGAAACCACCTGCTGGTGTCGGATGGCCGCCATCAACGCCGGCTCGATGAGCGCAGTGAGTGACTCGGTCAGTCCTGGATCTGGGGTTTTCCACACAGCGACTTGCGGCGAGGCCTCCGGTGGGGAGTCACTCTGGGCGGCCTTTCGTCCAAACAAGCTGCGCAAACGAGATCTCATGACAACGGTCCTTTGGCACCCTTAGCCCAAATCGCGCGGATGAGTCTGAGTTGGACTAATCGACGTGCCAGGTCGGATTCAGCAGTGTGGTGGGCGCGTCCGTAGAGTCGCCTGTCACGGTGTCGAGGATGTACACCGCTGGGGTGACCAAGGAGCCCTCTTCAACGATGTCCTGGTACAGCAGGAATCTTGAGCCTCCGACCCATCCGAGGACAGGGGCGAGACCACCAAACCAGTGCTGTCCGTACGACATCGTAAGGATTCCGAGTCGCTCCTCAGTGCCGGTCTCCCGATCCCATACGTAGAGATCAAAGCCAGCCCCAGTACCCATACCGAAGGATTCCTCGGACGCGGTGTCCGAGATCCGTTCAGGGTCAATACGGGCGAAGGCGAGCTTGGTTCCGTCTGGTGACCACTTGGGCATCATTCCCTTAGCGAGGAGCGTGGGCTCTCCACTCTCGATGTCCAGCAAGTAGAGATCATGATCAGCGAATGACTCCATCCAGTCATCTGTTGAGTTTCTACAGTAGGCAATCTGGCCATCTGTGGGGTGCCAAGACGGCCAAGCCCCGTTGCCGACCATTGTGGAGATGTCGCCGGATGCCAGATCTATGCTCGCCAACCCAAACAGACTGTCCTCGCTTGAGCCATCCTCTGTCACGACTAGGGTCGTCTCATCGGGTGACCAGGCGGGGTAGTACGCTTGTTCTGCGACCATGCTGAGTCCAGTGCCATCCTCTTGGGCGACCATGAGGCCGTCCATACCCATGAAGACCACTTGAGTGCCGCTGGGTGACCAGACGGGGTTCTGTCCAATCTCATCGTCGAGTTCTATCTCAGTGTCGCTGCTGAGGTCCGAGATGATGAGCGGACAGCCCAGACAGTTGCTGCCAGCAATCTTGCCGGTTGTTGGCCAGTCAGCGTCAGCGTCAGCGTCAGCGTCAGCGTCAGCGTCAGCATCTGAGTCAGCGTCAGCGTCAGCGTCTGAGTCTGCGTCAGCGTCTGCGCTGAGGAACCCAGTGTCTTCTTTGTCTTCGTCTGTACAGCCGGTGGTCACTGGGACCAAGATCATAAGGAGTAGTGTCGGGCGCATCTGCTCTCCAGGGGCGAGGATCCCATGTAAACATAGGATTACATTACAATATCATCCTTTCGGGGCCCATGTGTGGGCCACGGCGGAGCCGGTGACTCAAGGGTGAGTTTGGCTTCTCAGGTCCGACGACGGCGCAGTGCTGTCAAGCCGATCAGCGTCAGCAGCCACGGGAACTGTGACTGTTGAGAGTCAGCGGCTGCGGCACATCCGGAGCAGCCTTCTTTATCTGCATCGGAACCGGGATCGGTATCGAAATCTGAGTCAGCGTCAGCGTCTGCGTCAGCGTCAGCGTCTGCATCAGCGTCAGCGTCTGCATCAGCGTCTGCATCGGTGTCGGCGTCAGCGTCTGCATCGGTGTCGGCGTCAGCGTCTGCATCGGTGTCGGCGTCAGCGTCTGCATCGGTGTCGGCGTCTGCGTCAGTGTCGGCGTCTGCGTCTGCGTCTGCGTCAGTGTCGGCGTCAGTGTCCGCATCGGTGTCGGCGTCTGTATCCGTGTGGCCTGACCCCTCCTCGTCGCAGAAGAGCAAGCGGAACTTCTCGGTGCCGCTGAAGGGTCCATTCCAGGTACTGTCGCCAACCGTTGCCCACTTGTATGACACCGTTGTGCCCGATGGGGCCGTGGACACTTGTCCTGTGTGAGTGTGCCAAGACACCCAGACGGTCGTGCCGACCATGAGTTCGGTGTCTCCGCTCAGCAAGGCGCCTTGCCAGCCGATTTCTGGTATCGCATCGAAGTCCCGTCCAGTGATTTCAGATCCTGGCTCCGCGCTGATGTCACTCCAGAGGGCGATACGTGAGTCACGTGTGCGGTCGCCGGTGAAGATCTGTAGGGCGTTTACCAGCATGTCTTCGGGGACGGTGTATTCATAGGCCATGATGTGGCCGTCGGTGCCCACCCAGGCACCGTCGTAGTCATCTCCTGTGTTTGCGCCGCCGACAATCGTGCAGTCCGCAGGTAGACCGTAGAGGCCTGAGCCGCTGATGGGGGCACCGCCGTCAGCGTCAGCGTCAGCATCGGCGTCAGTGTCTGGCTCAGGAGTTCCTGTGTCCGGAACCCCTGTGTCATCTGAACCTGTATCGGGAGTCGGAATGGTGGTGATGTTCCAGAATGAGCTCCACCAAGCGAGCGTGTCCCAGCTGACGGCCTCGAAGCGGTGGGTAACGGACTCACTTACGATCAAGTGCTCACTGCTGTGAGGAAAGAGGACTTCATCTGTAGCGAGCCCGCAGAGCGTCGAGCCGACATGCGCAGTTCTGAATGGTTCGAGATGAACGATGTGGTACACCTTCCCAGCTTCTACGGGCCAGGACACGTCTACGGTCACCATGCCTGTGTAGTCCATCGCAGCAAGGTCGGTATCGACCTCGTACAGCGGCGTCGCTAATGGTGTCAGTGCGTAGTCCGGTGCCACGTCATCTCGTTCATAGAGGCGGACATTGTTGATGTGGTCCCCCTCGGTACGGTTTTGATAGAAGTCGAAGGACGTAATGGTGGCGTCTTCGAGTGCCGTAAACGCTAGGCCGACCTCTTCAGCACTCGTCGTGCCCCAGCATGGTGTCCCGCCCTCCATTAGCGTTGGACCCTCGAGAACATCGGCCTCGGCTATGCCAAGAGCAAACAAAAACAGCAACATGTAGCCTCCAACACTCAAATCTAAACAGTGGGA